>ERZ827469.2280-NODE-2280-length-14908-cov-3.173029_pt1 | contig 14908 bp, 9 predicted proteins | sample MGYA00519917_ERZ827469 | MGnify/ENA primary metagenome ERZ827469 (study PRJEB31778, sample SAMEA3449314) | human gut metagenome | biome: human gut; feature: human-associated habitat; material: faeces | place: United Kingdom | collected 2010/2012 ... | reverse complement strand
GTGGAGATCTACGACAAGACCACCGGCACCTATAAGCCCCTTGACCCGAACGCCACCTACGCTCTGGCCGGCATGAACTACACCCTGCGCAATCTGGGCGATGGCTTTGCCATGTTCGATGGCGCGACTCTCATCAAAGACTATGTCTCTGAGGACTACCTTGTCATGTCCAGCTATGCAGCTATGTTCGGCGGCGTGGATGCCAACGGTCTGCCGCATCTGGCAAGCGCCAACAGCCCGCTGGCCGATTACCCCGGCTACCTGATCAACTACGAGGATCCGTACGGCGCAGGCCGCATCCAGATGATCTGATCAATTAAGGATACGACCCTCTCCGTCAACGCCGCAGGCTTTGACGGAGAGGGTTATTTTTAAGCAGCATTGTCGGCAGGAAACGCCCCCGGCTTGTGGAACAGGATAGGGGAAAGTTGCATAAATCCGGCAGAGCATCCTTGTATACTACGCCAAAGTTTGTGACTTTTTTATTTGTTTGCTTGCGAACGATCTGCACTGGAAGTATAATAATCAGGCAAGTAATATATCAGCTGTGCTGTTGCAGGCACAGAGACAAAGGAGAAATATTATGCAGACACGGTATACCAGCGCCGACCAGTGGGCAGAGGCCAAAGACGGCGTGATCCCTGCACCCTACGCTCTGGAAGAGGGCGAGCAGATCATTGACCAGTACCTTGAGCCGGTCATCTTCCACAACGTCAACGGCCCCGACATCGGTGTGACCACCTGCGGCGTGATCGTCAAGGACGGCCTGTACTTTAAGGATCTGGACAACAGCGGCGAGCTGGCCCCCTACAAGGATTGGCGGCTGAGCCCTGAGCAGCGCGCTGAGGATATGGTCAAGCACCTGCGGCTGGATCAGCAGGCAGGCCTTGTGCTGAACACCCTGTTCAACAGCCCTGTGGTGCCCACCCGTGCCGAGGCCACCAACGCCGAAGGCAAGCTGGAGCTGGGCAAGATCTACAAGCACCACAACCCCGGTGAAAAGCCCATGCCCGGCCCTCTGCCCGGCATGACCGTCAGTATTGATGACAGCCACGTTTTGGAAAAGCACATTGCCGCCGGTGTTTACCGCGGTGACATGCGCTGCGAGGCCGGCATGGTGGCCCTGTACCACAACGCCGGCACCCAGATGCTGGAATACGAGGCCTGCAAGGGCGGCGTGGCCATTCCGTACTCTCTCCACACCAACCCCATCAACATCGGTTACCCGGACTCTCTGGGCATCGGCGCGGCTGTCATTGGCGACGGCAACACCGACATGGTCTATGAGATGGCCCAGACCGACCGCAAGATGATGAAGGCCGAGGGCCTGAACATCATGTACGGCCCTCAGGTCGATGTGACCTCTGACCCCCGCTGGCCCCGTACCTCCGGTACTTACGGCGAGCGTCCCGATGTCACCAGCGATATTGCCGAGGCTCTGGTCAAGGGCTATCAGGATGGCGACAACGGCCTGAACGAGGGTTCTGTTGTTCTGACCATCAAGCACTTCCCCGGCGATGCCCCCTCTGAGAATGGCTTTGAGCCCCATGTGCCCATCGGCCAGTGGCGCATCTACCGCACCCCCGGCTCTATGGAAAAGTATCATCTGCCCCCGTTCCAGCGCGCCTTTGACCACAAGGTCTCTTCCATCATGCCGGATTACTCCCGTATTGCCACCGATGGCCGTGCCGTGCCCCAGACCTACCGGGGCGAGATCACCAGCACCGAGGAAGTGCCCAGCGCTTACAGCAAGGAGCTGATCACCGATCTGGCCCGGAACAAGATGGGCTTTGACGGTTATGTCAACTCCGACTCCGGCATCACCACCGTTCAGATCTACGGCGTGGAGAACCTCACCGAGCCTGAGCGCTACGCCAAGGCCATCTCTGCCGGTACCGATGTCATCGGCGGCAACACCGACCCCGAGAACATCGTCAAGGCTGTGGAGGACGGTCTGCTGCCCAAGGCAGATCTGGACCGCGCCAGCTACAACCGTCTGCTGAGCCTGTTCCGCACCAAGCGGGTGGATAACCCCTACCTCGACCCCGACAAGGCCGATCAGGCCCGCGTGGATAACTTCGATGGTGCCAAGAAGAAGGCTTACGAGGCCAACCAGAAGGCCGTTGTTCTGGTCAAGAACCACGAGAAGCTCCTGCCTCTGGCCAAGAGCCAGAAGGTCTGCATCGTCACCTTCAAGGGTGTGGACTCCGGCTTTGCACAGATGGCACAGGCCATGGGTGCCGGTCTTGGCAACACGGACGAGGATGCCGCTCTGCGCAAGACCCTGACGGAAGCCTTTGAGAAGAAGGGCTACACCGTGGTGGCCACCCCGGAGGAAGCCGATGTGCTCTACCTGCACGTCTGGCCCATCAGCAACGGTCTGGTGTTCAACCAGTACGCAATGCCCGTCATCGAGATGGGCGAGATCGTCACTGACGAGCGTGAGCGCAACAAGAGCCAGAAAAAGACCGGCAACAAGGTCACCGTTGTCACCCTGAAGGACGTGGAGAAGATCAAGGAACTGGCCGATGCCATCCATGCCCGCGGCGGCAAGGTGGTTGGTACCTGCGTGGTCTGCAACCCCTGGCTGCTGGACAAGCTGGAGCCCTACTGCGATGCACTGACCATCCAGTACACCGTCAGCGCCGTTGCCCTGAACAACGCCCTGAACGCTCAGGTCGATGTCATCAGCGGTGACTTTGCCCCCACCGGCAAGCTGAGCCTGACCATGGTCTCTGACCCCGCCGTCATTGCCATCACCGAGCAGGAGATCGACGGTGTGGTGCGCGAGATCTGCGCCTCTCCCAACGACGTGCCCGGCTACGATAAGGATCAGTACATCGATCCCGCCATCCTCGCCAACGTCAAGGGTGGCAGCTACGCCTACTGCGATGCCGACGGCAATTACTACCGCAGCGGCTTCGGTCTGAATTACTAATTATCGTTAATAAAAAAAGAGCGATGCAGCGTTTGCTGTATCGCTCTTTTTACTTACTGCTTTTCAAATTCCGCAGCGATCTCAGTCAGCAGTCTGCGGATGGGCAGGTGCTGAGGGCAGGCCTTTTCGCACCTGCCGCACTGGATGCAGTCAGATGCCCGGCGGCCTGCGCCGGTATAGACATTATTATAGTAAAAGTCGGCGTTCCAGTCGTGATAGATCTGCTTGGTGTTCATCACGGCGAACAGGTCGGGGATGGCGATCTGCCTGGGGCAGCCGTCGGTGCAGTAGCGGCAGGCGGTGCAGGGGATCAGGTTCATGCCGCGGAAGATCGACTGCACCTTCTTCACGGCTTCCAGCTCGGTCTCGTTCAGGGGCTGGAAGTCCTTCATGTAGCTGAGGTTATCCTTCATCTGCTCCATGCTGCTCATGCCGGAGAGCACCATCATCATGCCGGGGAAGCCCGCCGCAAAGCGGATGGCGTAGCTGGCTGGGCTGCCGCCGTGCAGCTCGTCCAGCACCTTCCGGGCCTCTTCGGGCAGGTTGACCAGGTTGCCGCCCTTCACAGGCTCCATGACCAACACGGGCTTGCCGTGCCTGCGGCAGACTTCATAGCACTTGCGGCTCTGCACGGCGGGGTCGTCGTAGTCCACATAGTTGAATTGCAGCTGCACGGCCTCGAGCTGCGGGTATTCGGTCAGGATGCGGTCGAGCAGCAACTGTTTCTCCACGGACGGCAGCGCGGGATGGGTCTTGCCCACACGGCGCACCAGGCTCACGGCGCGCTCGAACTCGACCAGGTCCTGCGGATGGCGTTCGGTATAATCGCACCAATAGCCGTCCTGCGCCCGTTCGGGGTCGAGACACCACAAAACGAAGTCCGGATCGGAGGTGAAGAACTCCGCCGTGTGCTTCTGAATATCGTCCGGTTTTATCATCGATTCCAACGTAATCTTCGTAATCTTCAAATTGCATGCTGCGGCACCGCGCTTTTCCCTATGACGGCGAATCCGCCGTTTTGTCCCCCTCGAACCGCGAAAAACAGCGCCCGCCGCATCAAGTGGCTATTTTCATCGTCTTGCCGCACTCCCTGCTCTTCCGCAGTTTGCCCAGCCCCTTCGACACAAACTTGCGGACGGCGTGGGGCGTGGCGTCGAGTATGACGGCGATGTCGTCATACTCCATCTCGTAGACGAAGCGCAGCAGCAGCGCCTCGCGCTGCTTGGGCGAGAGCTGGTTGAGCAGCGACTCGATCGTTTGGCGGATGCGCAGCACGTGCTCCGATTCGATCATCGCGTCGAGCGAGGTCAGCGACACCCGCAATCCCGGTTCCCGGTCCGAAAGGTCGCACTTGTCCACCCGCGAACGGTGCAGGTCGACCAAACGGTTGTGAACGATCCGGAAAAGATAGGCCTTGATGTTGACGATGCGGCCCAGGTCGACCTGGCGGGTCATGATGTCGAGGAATATGTCGTGGATGACATCCTTGACCGTTTCGTTGTCGAGACCGAACCCCATGCCGTAGGCATAGAGCGCATCGGCGTAACTGTTATACAACATAACATATACGTCGGTCTCTTCGGCATACTGCCGGTCGATTCGTCGGGTGTCGTACTTGCGTTGCCGAAACATTCGGGTCATTAGTTTGGTCGGTCATTCGATATAACGGAAAACCGTCCGGTTTGTCCCCCTGCAAGCGGCAAAAATCGAATAAAAAATGCGAAATAGCAAATTTTCGCTCCCCCAGGGGACAAAACCGGAAACTGTCCGTCTTATAGTCCGAAACCAATCCCTTTCGGAAAAATGATACGAAAACCGTTTTTCAGTCTGTTCCTGCTCTGCCTGCCGCTTCTCTCGCTGTGCAGCTCGGGAAACGATGACCCGGCCCCCGAACCGGCCCCGGGCAAAACATGGCTCGACCCGATCCGTGTCGCCACCTACAACATCCAGTACGACAACGCCGCCGATCAGGACAACAAATGGACGACCCGCCGGGATTTGCTCCGCCAACTGCTTCAGAGCGAGAAGTTCGACATCTTCGGGGCGCAGGAACCCTATCTGACCCAGATCGAGGACATCGAGCCGTTCCTCGACGGATACGCCTGGGTCGGAGAGAACGTCATCGGCGACGAAACGGCCCGGCGACGCCACTACAACCCCGTTTTCTACCGCAAGGACAAATTCGAAGTATTGGACCGGGGAGCGTTCTGGTACTCCGAAACGCCCTCCGCGCCCGGGTCCAAAGGCTGGGACTCCTATTCGCCCCGCATGTGCAACTGGGTGCATTTCCGCATCCGCGCGAACGGACGGGAGTTCTACCATTTCAATTCGCACTTCGACCACATAGGGACTACGGCCCGCGCCGAGAGCGCCAAACTGCTGGTGGCCAAAGTGCGGGAGATCGCAGGCGGCAAACCGGCCTTTTGCACGGGCGACTTCAATTCGAACCAGAACACCGAAGCCTACAAAACGATCGCCGGATCAGGCATCCTGGCCGACAGCTACGTCCGCTGTCCGGCCAAGACCAACGGAGACTGGCCCACCTACAACGGCTACAAATACATTTCGACGCCTCCCGCCGCCGCGTCGCGCATCGACCACGTCTTCGTCACGCCGAAGGACACGAAGGTCGTTTCATGGCGCATCGTCAACAACAGCTACAACCGGAAATACCCTTCGGACCACTTCCCGGTCGTGATCGAATGGTCGCTGGCCGAATAGCCAGCCATGCTGCCGGCAAAAAGCCTCTTCGCCTCGTGGCGGGGGGGCTTTTTTCATCCGGAAGGTGTCCCGAAAACACAAAACGGACTCCGGGTCACGTTCCGGCGGAAACGGGAAATAAAAAAAATTCATAAAAAATGCAGGAGATAGCGAAAGATTCCTATTTTTGCAAAATCAGGTTAGGTTAAAAAGGTGGAAATACGCGACAAATCCGACACGGGGGGGGTAATCCGCCCAACGGTGTTTTTGAAGGTATATACAAGAGTTACTATGTATATATCCTCAATTTCGCGTACTCTTTCGTCATGGACCGTGCGGCGGCCGAAGACATCGCGCAGGACGTCTTCTGGAAACTGTGGCGGAGACCGTCGTGGCTGCCCCAGCCCGACGACGCCCGGCACTACCTGCTGCGGCTGGCAAAAAACGAATGCCTCAACTACCTCAAGCACAAAGGAGTCGAAGACCGCAACAAGCAGAAATTGGTCGAAGCGCTGCTCTTCTCCGAGACTTCCGGCTGGAGCCGCGATGACGAAGAGGCGCAGGCGCGTGTCCGCAAATGCCTCGACATGCTCCCGCCCAAACAGCGCGAGGTGCTCACGCTCCGCTATTTCGAGGGACTGAAATATACCGAAATCGCACTGCGGCTCGGCATCTCGCCCGAGACCGTGGAGACACACATCAAACGCGCCTTTCGCTTCTTCCGCAATAATCTCCCTACGATCATGTCAATCGTATTATTCTACGATATGACCGATTTTTAACACTTTTTCAGACTTTCTGTACCGGATTCGGCGCGGCTTGTTGTTCTTTAATAAAAGATTTTAGCAATCCCGCCATGATCATCAACTGGGACATACTCAAAAAATCGGTTCTCGGAACCCTGAACCTTCGGGAACGACAAATGCTGGAGCGGTGGCTCGACGAAAGCGAACGCCACCGGGATTTCTACGAAACGGTCCGGAAACACTACGCCGAACCCGTCGGAAAACTGGAATTCAGCGACGGAGAGCTGGACGCCTCGTGGCAGCGGTTCACGCAGCGCGCCAAACGCAAAAGCGGCCGGTTGATACGACTCCGCGCGGCGGCGGCCTGCGCGGCCGCAGTCGCCGTAACCCTCGGCATCTGGACGCTGAACCGCCCGGCATCCACGACCCCGGAAGAACGGTCGGCCCTGCACATCACGGCCGGAACCACGCAGGCGATACTCTGCGTCGGCGACGGGGAGCGAATCCTGTTAAGCGACAGGGAGCAGGACAGCGAATGGCAGAAATTCGTCGCCGAAGAGGCAGCACCCGCCCGGGAAGAGGCCGCAGACAGCATTCCGCCCGCCCCCGAACAGATCCGGATCGAGATCCCCAAAGGCGGCGAATACCGCCTGCGGCTGCCGGACGGAACGACGGCATGGCTCAACGCGGAAACCGTGATCGTCTATCCGTCGGAGTTCGTGGGCGAAGGCCGCGCCGTAACTCTCAGCGGAGAGGCTTTTTTCGACGTGGCGCACGATCCTTCGAAACCCTTCACGATCACCACTGCGGACCGGCTCGAAATCACGGTGCTCGGAACCCGTTTCAACGTGAGCAGCTACCTCGACGTCGACCGCGCGCAGGTGACGCTGGTCGAAGGATCGCTCTCGGTGGCCGACGGGGAGCGGAAAGTGACGCTGCAACCCTCGCAACAGGCCGTGTTCGACCGAACAGACCGGACGCTCTCGCTGCACGACGTGGAGGACCCGTCGGGTTGCTGCGCCTGGACCAACGGCATGTTCGACTTCAAGCTGCAACCGCTGGAGACGATCCTCGACGCCATCTCCAAATGGTACGACATCCGTATCGTCTACGACCCCGCCGCCGTGGCCCGGTTCAGGGCCATCACTCTGCAATGCGACCGCCGGAGCGACTTCACCCACGTCATGGAAATCCTCCAGGAGGTTACAGACCTGCATTACTGCGCGGAAGGCAAAACCGTCCGGATCACATTCTGAAACAATCCCATTATTAACCCTTAAAATCAGCAAGCATGAAGAAAACTCTACTCTTTCTCATCTTATGTCTGACCGTTTCCGGCGTCCTGCCGGCACAGGTTCCGCAGCAACGGATCACCCTGAACATGAAACAGGTCCCGGCAGAAGAGGTAATCGACCGGATCATGGCGGCCACACGCTACAAATTCTCGTTTTCGAAAGAGGATCTCCAGCAGGTGCCCATCCGGGATTACACGTTCGAAAACGCCCCGATCGAGGAGGTGATGGACCGCCTGACGGAGGATGCGCCACTGGGCTGGTCGTTCGTCAACGGAACCATCGTGATCGCCCGGAAAAAGGTTCCGGCCAAAAGTCCGGCGCCGATCGTCACGATCAGCGGCATCGTGCGCGACGCCGACGGAAGGCCCCTAGCAGGCGCCACGGTGCTGGTAAAGGGCCAAAGCAAAGGCACGACGACCAACGGGCAGGGACAGTTCCAGCTGCGCGTGCAGCAGGGTTCGGTGCTGGCCGTATCGTTCCTGGGCCTCGAAACCCGGGAACTGGCGGTCCACAACCAGGACAAGTTCGATATTCAGCTCGAACCCGGCTCGGTGGCCGTCGAAGAGGTGATCGTCCGCACGGGTTACCAGACCATCGTCAAGGAGAAGATGACCGGATCGGCCATCTCGCTCAACGCCAAGGACCTCGCGGTGAGTTACAGTCCCAACGTCACGGACAACCTCGAAGGCCGCATCGCCGGTCTGGTGACCTACAAGGGCAACACGACCATCCGCGGACTGAGCAGCCTGCACGCTTCGACCTCGCCGCTGCTGGTGATCGACGGACTTCCCGTGGAGAGCAAACTCGAAGACCTCAACCCCTATGACATCGAGAACATCACCGTGCTGAAAGATGCCGCCGCAACGGCCATCTACGGCGTGCGCGCATCGAACGGCATCATCGTCGTCACGACCAAACAGGCCCGGGAACAAGGCTCGCTGACAGTGGACGTATCGGCCAACCTGACCGTTTACGAGAAGAAGAACATGGACTATGCGGACAACTTCTACCTCACGCCCGCCGAGCAGGTGAACCTCGAGGCGGGCTACTCCGACTGGTACTTCTTCCACAGCAACGGCGAAATAGACAACCCGACGCAAACGTTCTCCAACAACATCCAGAACGGCTACGGCATCTCGCCCGTACAGTATGCCTATTACCAGAAGGCAACCGGAGCGATCGACCAGTCGCAGCTCGACAAACAACTGGACCAGCTGCGCAGCAACGATTTCGCCCGGCAGTTCGGCGAAAAAGCGCTGAAACACCGGTTGCTGCAACAATACAACATCGCCCTGCGCAGCCGCGGCGAGAAATTCCAGTCGAACCTCGTGTTCAACTTCAAACACGACAACTCGGGGCTTATCGAGGCCTACGACCGCGAATTCAACATCTTCTACAAGGGAACCTATCAGGTGGCTTCGTGGATGAAGATGGACTTCGGCGTCAACAACATCGTCAACGCCGCCAACAGCAGCAACAGCAAATACGCTTCGGACCCGTTCAACGTACCGGCCTACATGCGTCTCGTCAACGACGACGGTTCGCTGAACTACTACACCACAGCCGAATACAATCCCTACGACACGCTGATCGAGGAGACCCCCGAACTGCAAAGCATGCTCTTCAACCATGTGGAAGAGCTTGGCAAGGACCGTATCCGGAAGTCGCGCAACTACACCCGCTTCCAGACCAAACTCGATTTCGACTTGGTGAAAGGACTCAAGCTCAGCACCCAGTTCATCTACGAGATCGACCGGAACAACACCTCGGCCTACTCCGAATCGGACAGTTTCATCATGCGCTACATGAAGAACGTCTACACGACCAAGGACGGCGACAACTACTCCTGCCTGCTGCCCAAGAGCGGCGGAAAACTCGCCACGACGCAGAGCAACACCGACAACTGGACTTTCCGCGCACAGGCCAGCTACACGCGCACCTTCGGCAAACACGCCGTGGATGTAATCGGCGGTTTCGAGTTCCGCGAAACCCGCATCAAGGGAACGCGCAACCTGATGCTCGGTTACGACGACCAGAACCAGGCCCAGGCAACCACCAGCGTAAGCTACGTCGACCTCGCCAACTTCGAGCGGACCCCGTTCTTCTGTAAAAACCTGCTGGCCAGAGAGCAGATCTACAAACCCTATATCGAATCGGCCATCGGTCTGCTCAACGAGGAGCGCCACCGCTACGCTTCCGGGTATTTCAACGCCACTTACACATACGATGAGCGTTACAACGCCTTCGCATCGTTCCGCAAGGACTACGCCGACATGTTCGGACTGGCCACCGAATTCCGCGGCAAACCCCTTTGGTCGGTGGGCGCGGGCTGGAACATACACAACGAATCGTTCCTGGAAAACAGCCGGCAGGTCAACTTCCTGAAACTGCGCGTCAGCTACGGCGTAACGGGCAACATCTACCAGGACGCCACGAGTTTCACCACGGCCAACTCGACCCTCTACAACGAGGTGACCAAGCTCCCGATGGCCGTCATCGAGGCCCCGGGCAATGAAAAACTCAAGTGGGAGAAAAACGCCACGATCAATGCGGGCGTGGACTTCACCCTGTTCAACAACCGCCTGAGCGGCTCGCTCGACTGGTTCCGCAAACGCGGTAAGGACATCTTCCACACCATGCGCATCGACTGTACGAAGGGCTACGAATCGGTCGTGATGAACTATGCCGACCTGCTGAACAACGGTTTCGAGGCCAGCCTCTCCTACGACTGGTTCCGCCCCAACGAACAACGCGACTTCAGCTGGAACTCGGCGCTGACCCTGACCTTCGTCAAGAACGAGATCACCCGCGTGGACGAGGCCGCCACAACGCCCAATGCGCTCGTAGCAGGCGGCCTGAAGGTCGGCTATCCCGTGCATGCGCTCTTCTCGCTGCCCTACGCCGGTGTCGAGGAGGTGAACGGCAAAGGCATACCGACGTGGCACAAAGCCGACGGATCGACCACCAACGACTACCTGAAAAGCTCCGACATGAGCGTCGTGGTCTACTCCGGTTCGGAAGACCCCAAAACCAACATCGGCTTCAGCAACACACTGCGATACAAGGGCGTCAGCCTGAGTTTCCTGCTCGTATACTACGGCGGCCACTACCTGCGTGCACTTCAGCCATCCGGTATGCCCGGACTGCAATACAGGGCTTTCCCGTCCTATCTGAAAGACAGCTGGACTCCCGAAAACACCGACACGCTGGTTCCCGGATTCGGGCAGTACTCGACCCAGTCGACCACATCGAACATCTACTATACCGATGCCTTCGTACGCCCGGCGGCATTCCTTAAACTCCGCAACATCGTCGTGGGTTACGACCTGCCGCAGTCGTTCGCCCGGAAACTGGGCATGCGCAGCGCCAGCATCCGGTTCCAGATCGACAACCCCAAGGCGCTGTGGGTGAAGAACGATGTGGGTATCGACCCCGAAACGGGCGGTATCCGGCAGCTGACCTCCTATATCTTCGGCATCAATTTCAACTTCTAAACCAGACCCGACCATGAAAAAAACAACATACAGCATCCTGTTCGCGCTACTGGCTTTCGCGTCCGCCTGCAGCGATTTCACCGAGATCGAACCCAAGGGCAAGAACGTGCTCAGCCGGGTAGAGGACCTCGACATGCTGCTCAATTACGAATACCGGCAGCGGGGGTTCGCATTCCGTTCCGTCATGCTGGTGGCCAACGATATCCTTCCCTACGCCGAAAACATCCCCAATCTGCTCAGCGCCAAGGAGAAGTCGCTCAACGGCATCCTCGCGACCTGGGACGGGACCCTCGACCGGGCCATCCTGACCGCCACCGACGATGCCTACTCGGAGTGCTACTCGATCAACGCCAAGGTAGCCAATGCCGTCATCGCCAAGGTCGACGCCGCGGCAGGCGACCGTTACATGGCCGACCGGCTCAAGGCCGAAGCCTACGTGCTGCGCGCCTACATGCACTACATCGTAGTAAACCTCTACGCCAAAGCCTACGACCCCGAAACGGCGGCCGACGACCCGGGCGTACCCTATATCAAAGAGAACGACGCACTCGAAGTGCCGTGCACCAAAAGCACCGTAGCCGAAGTCTACGAAAACATCCTCGCCGACCTCGAAACGGCCCTCGAACTCAACAGCCTGCCCGACAAACCGATCAACACGATGCGTGTGGGCAAGGCGTTCGCCTACGCCGTGAAGGCCAAGGCGCTGATGTCGATGCACAAATTCCCCGAAGCGCTGGAGGCCGCCGAGGCAAGCCTCGCCATCAACGATTTCATCTACGACCAGCGGCAGCTGACCGGAGGCGACTTCGTCCGGCCGCGCATAGACTGCCAGGAGGATCTCTTCACCACGTTCTACGAACGTCCGAACCTGCACGCCTATACCGATGAAATAATGGCGCAGTTCGAACCGGGAAGCATCTCGTTCAACCATTTTCCCAAGATCGACGAATCGGGATTCCCCATCGGACTGATCATCTACGGCGTCCCGGGACTCACGATGTGGGACAACAACGAATACTACATGACCACCGGCGGACTGACCACGATCGACATGTACCTGACCCGGGCCGAGTGCCTGATCCGTTCGAACAAGGGCGACGACCTGCAAGAAGCCATGAACGTCATCAACACCATCCGCGAGAAACGCATCGACCCCTACACCCCGCTGTCGGCCGCCGACCCGGCGCAGGCGTTCGCCTACCTCAAACAGCTTTCCCGTACGGAAAACTGGTTCTCCTACCGCAACTTCGTCAACCTGAAGCGCTGGAACACCGAGGACGCCTACAAGGAAACGCTCCGCAAGAACCTGCTGGGACAGGAGTTCGAACTGCGCCCCGACTCGCCGCTATGGATCTTCCCCTTCCCGCAGAACGCCACCAACTACAACCCCAATCTCACACAAAATTACTGACATGAAAAAGATCCTCCTGGCAATGGTCTGCGGAATGCTCGCGGCCGCCTGTTGCCGAAATGACAAAACCGCCGCCGAATACCTCTCGGAGTACTCCGAATCGGTGCTGGGCTCGAAAGCCGCCGCCGTCCGGTTCAACACCGTCTCCGAACGCGACAGCGGCACGGAAACGCTGGAAATATATGCCGAACCGAACCCCGCGGACACCATTATCGGCATCCGGTTCCAGGCTACGAGCGAGGATTCGCGTGTCATCTACAACGGCAAGGAACTCTTCGTCATCGGCCTGCGAGACAGCTACCGCTACCTGCAGAAGAACGATTACGAGACCTACCCCATCCTCAAACCCTTCATCCCCATCACGGGATACGCCGGAACGCCGTTCTCTTTCGCGCGGGTCTTCCCGAAGATCACGGCCGACTCCACGGCACGGATCGCCCTGCTGGCCGACACCGTGATCGACGGGCACAAATGCCGCCAGATCAGCGTTGTATTGCAGAATAAGAGCATCTACGGCGAGAGCCTCTACAAGTTCCCGGCCGACATGCCGCGGGAATTCGGCTACAAGTTCGTCTTCTCGAAGAAGGACGGCCTGCTGCGCGGCGAAGGCGCGGCCAACGACGCGGGCAGCTACGACATGGTTTACTACACCGACTACGTCTTCGACCGCCCCGAGGCGGAACGCAAATGGATGTTCGCCGACTTCCCCGAAGCAAAGCCCTATGAGCGGATCGAATACACCCTGCTGACCGCCGGAAGTCCGATGCCGGAGTTCTCGGCCGTCGTCGACGGCAAAGGCTCCGTCGACCGGAGCACATTCGAAGGCAAACCGACGCTGATCCTCTTCTGGACGATGGGCTGCGGCGCCTCGCGGGCGGCGATCCCGGTCGTGAACCGGCTGTATGAGAAATATCCCGCCCTCACGGTATTCGGGCTGAACAACGACGACCGGGAAATGAAGCATATCACCCGGTTCGTCGCCAAATACGACATCCGCTACACCGTGGGGCTGGGCAGCCGCGAGGCCGCACTCGCCTTCGGCGTCAACGGCTGGCCCACCTTCATGCTCTTCGGCAGGGACGGCAAACTGCGTTACGTACAGATGGGACTGGGCGCCACGACCGAGAAAACGCTGTGCGAAGAGATCGAAAAAACCATAGCCGAAAAATAAAAAGTTCACAACCATTTCCGGAAAGCACCCGTCGGCTCGGGTGCTTTTTTTGTGTCCGGAGGCGAAAACCAGCCCCTTTCCGGCTTTTATCGCGTGCGCCTCCGATTATTGAAAAGAAATTCCTATCTTTGTGGGCTTGTTTCACGATAAGCGCAATTTGTCTGACAGCAACATAAACGAAACGAATAAATGGCGTTACAATGCGGCATCGTCGGCTTGCCGAACGTGGGTAAATCGACCCTTTTCAACTGCCTGTCCAATGCAAAGGCGCAGGCGGCAAACTTTCCTTTCTGCACCATCGAGCCTAACGTGGGCGTAATCACGGTCCCCGACCGGCGGCTGATCCGCCTCGCCGAGATCGACAACCCCAAGCGCGTGGTCCCGACGACCATCGAGATCGTCGACATCGCGGGTCTGGTGAAGGGCGCCTCGAAGGGCGAAGGCCTGGGCAACAAATTCCTGGGCAACATCCGCAACACGAATGCGATCATCCACGTCCTGCGGTGCTTCGACAACGGCAACATCACCCATGTCGACGGCTCGATAGATCCCGTGCGCGACAAGGGCATCATCGACACCGAATTGCAGTTGAAGGACCTCGAAACCGTTGAGAACCGCCTCGCCAAGACCCAGAAGCAGGCCACCTCGGGCGGCGACAAGCAGGCCAAGCGCGCCGTGGAGCTGCTCCTGCAGTACAAGGCGGTGCTGGAACAGGGGCTTTCGGCCCGCACCGTGGAACTCGACAAGGAGGACCGCAAACTGATGGCCGACCTCAACCTTTTGACCGACAAGCCGGTGCTCTACGTCTGCAACGTCGACGAGAAAAGCGCCGCGACGGGCAACGCCTACACCGAGGCCGTCCGGGAGGCCATCGCCGGCGAACGGGCCGAAATGCTCGTCATCGCCGCCGCCACGGAGGCCGACATCGCCGAACTGGAGGACTACGACGAGCGGCAGATGTTCCTCGAAGACCTCGGGCTGGAGGAGTCGGGCGTGGCGCGCCTGATCAAATCGGCCTACAAATTGCTCAACCTCGAAACGTTCTTCACCACCGGGGCCGACGAGACCCGCGCCTGGACCTACCTGCGCGGCATGAAAGCCCCGCAGACGGCCGGCATCATCCACACCGACTTCGAGCGGGGATTCATCCGCG
>ERZ827469.2278-NODE-2278-length-14909-cov-3.286253_pt1 | contig 14909 bp, 23 predicted proteins | sample MGYA00519917_ERZ827469 | MGnify/ENA primary metagenome ERZ827469 (study PRJEB31778, sample SAMEA3449314) | human gut metagenome | biome: human gut; feature: human-associated habitat; material: faeces | place: United Kingdom | collected 2010/2012 ... | reverse complement strand
CAGGTTATTGCTGCATGGAAAGAACTGCGTCAGCGAGCCGTAAAATCCTACTGGATTTTCCCAGCATACTCACGCAGTGAACTTCCAGAAGAAATGCAGTTTGATCCAGATATTATCTACTGGGAGGTTGCGTATGGAAAATAATTTCTTCTTTCAATTTTGGGTAAGCCGTTCTCTGCGGGACTTCCATGTTGTTCTTTCCGTTGTTGCCGTATGTTCTCAGGTCATAGGTGCTGTCTCTGGTAATCAAAACATCAGTTCCTTTGGAGAGATCATTGCATTGTTTACAATCCTGCACTTTTTCCTTCATGGCTATTTTTATCGGCAGCAAAAATTTCTGAGCGACAACATGCGGGTCTACTCCCTGCCCAAGAAGAAAATTGCCAGAACCGGTTCTCTTTTCCTACTGTTATTCCTGACCTGTATCTGTATTGGAATGGCTATTGCCAGAGAGATTTATTCCGGCACTCTTCTGGAAAAAGTAAAATCCCTCTTTCTTTACCTGTTCCAGAGTCTTTTGGGTCAAGCGTTTCAAAGCGATGGCCTTGGAAAAGGAGAGCTGATTTCTCAGGAGAACACACTTCTTGGAGCTATGAATCAAATTTCTGCAAAACCGGATTCTGCCTGGGACAACCTAATCAATCAGGTTCAGACCATTCTGATTCTGAAGCGCAACATCAATGCAAAGATCCAGCTTCTCGCCCTCGGACAGATTGCTTACCGGTAAGCCGTTAATTAACGGAATGCCATCCTCCACCGTCAAGCCCTCAATCGGGATTGTGCAGTTTGCAAGGATCTCTCCCGGCAGTGTTCTTGCCTTTTCGATCTTGTCTGTAAGCTGCTGTGACTGCTCCTGCATATCCGCGATCTCGCTCTGCAACCGGAGCATCCGTTTATATTCGTTGATATGAGACTGCATTTTCTCAATCTCCTGCGCCTGTTCCTGTAACGGTGTCACATCCTGCGGCTGCTTGTCCGCATATTCTGCATACTCGGCAACCTCCGCGTCAAACCGTGCCACATTCGCCTTATATGTCTGCTCAATCACTTCCAGCTTGTCCTGTTTCTTAGATGCAAGCTGCTCTTTCTCTTTCTGATACTCTCGAATCTGCTCTTCTAACGATGCAATCGATTTTTCAATCTGATTCGCACGGTTGGCAATCTCACGATCAAGTGCCGTGATATCGATTTCACGATCAGCTTCAAATTTTCTGATCTTACTGTCGCGGCTGTCCATTAACAGCTTGGCTCTCTCAATGGTCTGGTTTTCTTTCTGCATACGCTCGATCTGACGGTAAATATCACCGGCACTTGCGTTCTCCCATTTCTCAACGTCATATCCTGCAGGAATTCCATTCGCGATTTCTTCCACGAATGCTTTCTTATTTCTAATATCCCGGTCGATGTTCCGGCGGTTCTGATAATAATCACCATTCTCCGCCTGGATATCATTCAGTACGGAAAGAATGCTCTGATCGTAGCTGACCCACGCCGGGATTTCGCCGAACCACTCTTTAATCTTGTTCATATCCCACGGATAATCGATCATATCAAGGATAATCGCGTTCTGCTGCTTCTTATCCATCTTCATGAACTCGATTGGATTCAGCTGCAGCGGCATGAATAACTCCCGCAGAAATGCTTCCGGGCTGCCAACCTCTAAGCCATTTCGTTTCACAGACTTGTAGTCTGCCTTGTTCGTTCTGGATTTGCGATCGATAGAAAGACCTGTGTCAGTCTCTACAATGATCTCGCCCTCTGTCTCACCCTTGTGCACGATATACTCGCGATCACTTTTGTTTGTAAGTGCATACTTGATCGCATCAAGCACAGAACTCTTACCTGTACCATTTTTGCCGGAAAGCTCCAAAGATCTTCCGTCTGCTTCGTACTCTTTGATTCCAAAAAGATTCTTAATCTTGATTTTTGTTATATTCACTTTAAAATGTCCTCCATTTCCATCTGCGTCCAATCCGTTGCCCGGATCATTCGCTCCATCTTCTCCTCGCGGTGCTGCCGTTTCGTCTCCACGGTAACGCAGTCATCACACATACCATTCCGACCCTCGCCCGGGTCCATCATGCAACCGCAGCACCTACATTGATACTCGTACATTGACATATCCTCCACACCAGTGTTACAATAAACGCAGAAATACTTATGTATTCCTACGGTAAATAGCACCTGTACTCGCCAAAGTTATCAAGGTGCTATTTTTTTGTCCAAATCGATAAACTCCACATCCGCATCCAGCCTGTCCCGTCTGCGGATAAAGTAAAAACATGCTTTCCGCCGCTCGGCTCTGCGCAGCTCCACCGACATGATCGCCAAGCCCGCCAATGATACCAACGCGCCTAACGCAATCACGGCAATGAGGTAGTAATAATAAATGCCGTCTGCATCACACATTCCACCGAAAAACATTATGCCGATTCCGACCGCCGTAACGATCTTGCCTATCCTTTTCAACGTTCTCACTCCTTTCTTATGGCTTGTCCGCCGCTACCGCCTAAGCGGTTTCATCCTTCGTTATCCCGCGCATCTCTTCATCACGCTTCCGCTGATAATGAATCTTAACCAATGCCTTGGTAAGCCGTTCCGATGCTCCCTCGGTTATCGTTACGCTGCAGGTAATCTCCTTTTTCTTTCTCTTTGCCATACATTTCCACCTCCGTTAAATCATATGACAGCCTGCTTGTACCCTTTTCCTGCTTTGTGCATCATCTCCTCCGCTGTTAAACTATTCTTGTATGCTATTCTTCATGTGTGGTACAATCTCCTTACAGGACGTTGCCGCGTCCGAGTATTATGAAAGGAGACTATACATGGATAATTTTCTTACTCCCATCTCCATTCGTGACTATAACCACGCTGACTGGAAATATGAAAAAATTCTTGAACAAATTCATGATTTTGAAGCAACCCTTGATGACGACCATGAAATTGCACTCCGTTTAGCTTCATTTGGAACGTCAATCACCATGATTGTCACAAACGTATCTTATCAAAACCCCGATATCCTCTATTTTTATGGTTTGGTAAATGGGAAAAAATCCCAACTAATTCAACACGCCAGCCAGCTCAATTTCTTACTCACATCTATTGAGCGCGAAGATAAAACTAAACCCGCAAGAAGAATAGGTTTTGCTAATCCCAATGATGCTTCGGACCCGATTTAGAAAGTTCCTTTTGACTTTCCTCCAGGGTATCAATCATGCTTTCCATAATTCTGCTTGTAATAACCGTGACATCACTTTTATTACCAAGCAACTCCTCGATACGCTTCAAAGTACTGTCAATGCTTTGGAGCGTTTCTTCTACTGTTGATTTGTTGGTTTCTGGTTCTCCACTCACTCTTCTCCCCCCCTTATCCGAAAAACATTTACCCTTTCATAAACTCCATTCCCCTTTTCCGAATACAGCACCGTTTCATGTGTTTTCTGAAAATACTTATTGTATATAGGAATAAGTTCATTCAACATATCTATGGAAATCTGGATCTGTTCTTCCGACATTTCGGTGATCTTCCGCGGGGCTTCTCCGCTCCGGTAACTCCTAATATAAGGTGCTTCCCTAATACCAAACCTGCTCTTATCCATATAAAACCTGTCAGATGGCTTATGTATGAGTTTGGCAAGCTTTATAAAAGCGATCCACGAATCATCACTCGATGAATGCATGTAATCAAAAACCGGCTTTCCTTCCTCGACATTTCTTACATGTGATATTGGCGTGTCCGCTACTCTTGAACGCAAATCTTTGGGTGGACTGCTTACTCCCTCCACCTTAAGCTGCAACTGTCTTACCTGCTCTTTCAACTCAAGGTATTCTTTTTCTGATATCTCCAACTTGTTCCCCTTTCTGTCTTTTTATTGAACTGGCACCACTATTTCTCTCACCTCAGTTAAATATCCTTGACAATCTCACTCTCTCACCTCTTCACTAGCTTAAAAGAATAATCAACCATATGATGTCTCCTACAATCACTACCCCCAATGCAATCAGCATTATTTTAAATACGATATCTTCCTTCCGTTGTACCCTTTTAACTTCTTCCAGATATTCTTGGAATTCTAACGGCGTCATTTTCTGCCGTTCCTTTTTCATTCTCTCATCTCCCTTCTGTCTTGTCCTTTTCTACGCTTCCATCTATAATTGTCTTATCAGCATTGCCGTGCTGAAATGCAAACGAAAGGAGAAGCCCCTATGATTTATATTGATGATATTTGTAAATTTCACTCTATCATCACTGATTTGCAAGATTCTGGTGTTTCTGTGCATCTTTATGGAAACTCCACAGAATGTTTCTCTGGCGCATATGCAGGATTTGATACGCCACCAAACAACACTTTAGCAATCCGCATCGTTGCACTTACTTCTGTTGGTACTATATATTGCAATAGTTTCACTAAATTAAAAGAATCCGAAACTGTTGAAAATGCCAAGCAATTATATAACCAACTCTCTGTGACAAATGCCCAGGTATCTTACTCAAAGGATTCTGGAACAGTTACTATTAAATAAACCCATGCGGCATAGTTAACGCTGTGCCGCTAAAATTTTCAGTGCATCCAATTTAACTTGCACATCGCATGTCTCATATAAAATTTGAAGTGCCTCATTTGTAATAAACAATGCTTGATTCTGTGTAAAACGTTTTGTCATATCGTCAAATGACTCTTGTCTCTCTTCTGTCACCCTCTCACTCTCCCTTCTACTATTGTTGTAAATGTTCTCCTTCAGTGTTAAAATTCTTTGTACAGGCACTGCCATGTCGAGTATTATGAAAGGAGAATTTTAAATGGATATTAATAAAGTAATTGCGACCTCTCTTGATAAGTCCGTAAAGGATATTACTAATGGGAAAATTGATGAAGTCCTCAACTTGGATGATGAGCAACTTCAAAAAGCAGTCCAGCAAAACCAACTTCTTATGAATTATTCCATTACACTTCTAAAAACTTATCATGAGGAATTACGAAAAGAATTAGCTACTCACGGAATCGAGATTTAATTAACAAACAAGCATATAAGAAAGCTACTTCTTCTCTTAAAAAGGACTGCTTCCTGCCCGAAGTGGTCTTTTTCTTTTTTGTCTTTCTCACTCAATCATCTCCTTTCTTAAACAGCTCATTCACTGGAACTCCCAGCGCTAATGCAATATTCGGCATGTATTCAGCCATTATTGCCTTTCTTTCAGTCAACATTGCGCTAAATGCATTAGGTGAAAATCCGGCTTTTTCAGCAACAGCACATTGCTTAAGCCCTTTTAAACGAATAAGTCGTCTAATGTTGTTAATAATTATCTGGTTATTACTCACTTGGTGTTTTTCTCTCCTTTCTTCAAGATTCTTGGTGCTGATGTTATATTACTATTAGTTTCTTGGTTTGTCAATACTTTTTTCACAAGTTTTTTGGTGTTTTGTATTGACTGTCCAAGATAAAAATAGTAATATTCAAATATAGAATAAAGGAGGTGCTTTATGGGACTTTCAAATAGATTAAAAGAGCGAAGAGAACAACTAGGATTAACGCAAAGTGAAGTTGCTACCTTATTAGGGATAACCCCTGGGGCGGTTGGAAATTATGAAAACGGTGTCAGCACCCCAAAAGCAGATGTTCTTTTTAAAGTTTTCGATGCTTTAAAATGCGATGCTAATTACTTATTTCAAGATGAAATGAGTAAACGTTCACAAGAAGATAATGCTACTCCATTAGAAATGGAGCACCTTGTAAAAAAATACCGTGGTCTCGATACACACGGCAAAGAAATGGTAGACTTTACACTGGAAAAGGAATATGAACGCTCTGTTGTAGAAAAGAAGAAAACGGATAACATTGTTCCTATGACAGTTAAGGAAACTTCTACTTATGAAGTCAATGCCGCACACGCTGATGATTACATGAGCGCACCGGACGAACTAAAAAAGTTGGAAGAAGATATTATGGATGACGAAAACTTCTAGTCCAAAGAATTGGACACATAATGCGCTATTATATATCTCACAGGAGGGATTTATATGCCAGAGTTAAGTAGATTTTACGGAATCATCATTAAAATGTATTTCAACGATGTACAACAGCATCATAAGCCACACATTCACGCATTTTACGGAGACTATGAAGCCGTGATTGCCGTCGATGGCGAATTGTTAGCTGGCTCTATCCCCGCCAAGCAATTAAAAATTATCAACGGTTGGCTTGCCATATACGAGGACGAAGTATATGACGCGTGGAACAAAGCCGTCAAGGGCGATCACTTTGACAAGATCAATCCATTATAGGAGGTGCCTTTATGTTTGAAGTAAACGGAATTGTATATGCAAATGAATTTAAGGAATCATTAAAGCTTACAGATGCCAGAGTTACTGACAGATTGATGATGCTTCTTACATTTTCTACCGGGGAAAAGCGTGTGTTTGATGCAACTGTACTGACTGGATCTGCTTTTGAACCGTTGAAAGATGAATCCGTATTTGAAAATTTCAAAATCGTGCATGGTGCTCTTACATGGATGGACGAGGAAATAGACTGTGCGCCGGAATATATGTATGAACATAGTTACGCTTACGAAGAAATGTGTGTTTAGCTTATTGGGGGAATATATTTGACATACGAAGAACTTTTAATAGAAGCCGATAACAATAACCTTACCGTAAAAGAAAAGCCGCTCCCTGTCAGCAAGGGGCGACTCAAAGGAAACCGGATCGCTATCAGAAAAGATATGACCGAAACAGAAAAGACCTGTGTCCTCGCCGAAGAGCTCGGACACCACTATACCGCAACTGGCAACATACTCGATCAGTCCACCGTCGAAAACCGAAAGCAGGAAATGCGCGGCAGGATCGTAGCCTATAATAAGCTGGTTGGCTTGCGCGGCATCGTGGATGCCTACTTGCACCACTGTCAAAGCATATCAGAATCAGCGGAGTACCTTGAGATAACCGAGGAGTTTTTAATTGATAGCCTTAATTACTACAGAAATAAGTATGGTGTATACACGAAACTGGATAATTATGTTATTGTTTTTGAACCGAATATTGCGGTTCTTGAATTAGTGTAGGATTATCAATTTTGTATACATCGCATTATATATGTGGTAGAATTTTATTATTACAAACGAAAGAAGGTATTGTGATGAGATTATTGAATTTCTATGAATCAAAGTCCTACCACAGCGCATCCAATTAACAATATCTGCTTTCAATAAAAAAAACGTCTTTCGTCGAACTGACGTTTGATTATTGGAGGAAAATATATGGATACAGAAGAATTAGCATTATCAACATTGTATGATGAAATTCTTAATTTTAAACTTTTGCACATCCCATCTGATACTCGTTTTTGGATGGTTCGTACAAAAAAAGGGTACTTCTATCATGAATTTATATCAAACAATTATGTTGCCCTTGCTTGGAATACACTTACTGATCAAACCAGTTTTTCAGATGCAACTACTGAAACATTGGGAGAATCAATTAAATCTGATTACCCAGAAATCAAGCGTCCAACGCTTGTTATTAACAAATGCAAAAGTTTTATTTTTGATATTAAACCTGGGGATATATTAGTCATTCCAAGTGAATCTAACAGATATGTAACTTTTGCATTTGCTGGCGAATATTATGAAGATCCAAACAAAACCTACGAACAAGAAATCGAAACCATTTCAAAGATTGAAAATAAGGATGTGTTAATTGATGAAATTTCTTGTCCATATAAAAAGCGCCGAAAAATCATTCCTATTAGAACTATCCTTGGTGAAGAAATTAATTTTCATTTGTTTAAAACGATTTCTTCCTATCACGGAATAACAAATTTAGATTCATCAGCTGAATTAATTTTAGATCACTTATATAACTGTTATTCCTATAATAATACAACACGTTTAGTATTTCATGTTAGTAAACCAGGGCAAATAACTTCAATGGAATTTTCCGGTTTACTATATAGCATAAATTCTATTTTATGTGCTCCAGGCATTGATGAAATGGCAATTTCTACTCAGGCTACTGTCCACTCTGCAGGTGATGTAGTTTTTGCTATAAAAGAGATTTATAATTGGTTCACATCAAATTATTTAATTTTTATTGCACTTGCTACAATTATAGGTGGTGGAAAATTTTTAACTGTTGAATTACCAGGCATTGCTCGAATAATAAAAGATTTTCAGACTATAAAGGATGAAAAAAGAAAAAATGATGCTGAAATAACACAATTGGAATTAGATAATTTACAAAAAGCCATTGATATTGAACAGCGCATTAAAGAAACTGGTGTAGATCCTCAAATATTGCTTAACAATATCGGCATTTTATCAGCTTGCCGACAATCAATGCAAATTAATCCGATTGAGTCACTTGCTACTCCTATTACAAATGCTACTGATGAAATAGTCGAAACAGATGATGAAGAGCAAGAAGCATAATAATGGTCATTACAATACCAGTTGAAAAATAAAGTATTACAGAATCATCATTAATATATTTGTATGTAGTTTTGCAATATACTCCCATAATTGCCAAAAAGAATGTGCTATACATAATACCGTTATATAATTTCTTTGCAAAACTACGCATATACTTCATCTCCTTTTATTCAGTTTAATACAGATTTACTTTTAAATCCATGAATAATCTGTTAACATTAAAAACCGCCCCACCAATAAGCGGAGCGGCAATGCAATTGCTCTGAATGAACAATCGCCCTAGACAAGCATATTGTATCATTCGGAGCAGCCAAGTGCAAGCGGAACACACGTTCCACGCTGGCTGTTATTTTTATACCTATTTTTACATACACTGTACAGGAACAAAGGAGTGATACTATGCTTAGAATCGGAATCTATCCACGAAAATCGGTCTACCGGGACAACAGTGACTCGGTGCAGGTGCAGATCACGGCGTGCAAGGACTACGCCCGGCTGATGTTCAAGGATCAGGAACTGGATTTCAGAATCTACGACAAGGACGAAGGGTTCTCCGGGAAGAATACGCACCGCCCTTCCTTTACCGAACTGATGGCGGATGTCAAGGCGGACGAACTCGATATCATCATCGTCTACAAGCTGGACCGTATCAGCCGAAGCGTCAAGGACTTCTCCGAGATCTATGAGACGCTGCAGCAACACAATGTCTCTTTCCTGTCGGTAAAAGAATCCTTTGACACTTCTACGCCTATGGGACGGACCGTTATGTACATCCTCTCGGCATTTGCACAGTTGGAGCGCGAGAACACCGCAGAGCGTGTTGCGGACAATATGGCAAGCCTGGGGGAAGCCGGGAAGTGGACGGGCGGCACCCTGCCGCCGGGTATGACATCCGTCCGCAAGAAAATAGGCGATAAGACGCACTCCTATCTCATCGTGGACGAGCAACGGATCAAGACGGTAAAGTATATCTTCTCCCTCATGCTCTCCGGCACATCCATCACCAAGTTGGAACATACGCTGCGACAGGATGGAATCCGCACGGAACGGGATGCCTTTTACAGCTGCAGCAAGCTATACAACCTCTTCACCAATCCGGTCTACTGCGCCAACGATATGGACGCGTACTACTACTTTCTGGAAAAAGGCTACAAGCTTCCTGATCCGGCACTCTTCGACGGCAGGCACGGGCTGATCGGCTACGGCCGCACCACGCAGTCCAACGGAACGACCGTCAGAAAAGATACCTACTCGATCGCCATCGGCATTCATGATCCGCTCCTCTCCGGTGCCGACTGGATCGCCATCCAGAAACGCCTTGGCCAGAACAAATCCACCCGGTACGCCAAGTACGAAGCCGGGATTCTAAAGGGTACGCTCCGCTGCAAGTGCGGCGTGAAAATGAATATCCGTACATACAAAAAGAACGGCAGCCTGTTCTCCTATTACTACTGCCCCAAAATGGCGCGTGAGGGAGTGTCCGCCTGCGATACCGGCTATACGCGGGTAGATGACATTGACGACCGTTTTTTGCAGGAATTAAAAAAGATTAAGCTGTCTCCGGACAGCATTGAACTTGAGGAAAACGTCTCTTACGTTGATACCGGCAAAATGCGCGCGGATCTGAAAAAGACGACCGACTCCATCCGGAATCTGATGAATGCGCTCTCCGGCAGCGCCGATTCTGCCGCGGCAAAGTATATCATTGCTGAACTGGAATCTCTGGACAAAGAAAAGTCTGTCCTTGAAAAGAAGCTTCGCACCGCCGAGCAGCGCAACCGCCGGGCGGCTGTGTCCGCCGAGACAAAAGAATTTGTGTATCACCGGATATGCAATCTGCTTGACAATATGGACTCCATGAGTTATACCGAAATTAACGAACTGATCCGCTCCATCGTAAAGTCCTGTGTTTTCGATGGCGATCATCTCGACGTTACTTTTTAACGTCTTTCTACTTTTCGTTCTGATTGGGGTTCCGACCTGCCCCATCATATCATGTCCCAGATGCTGTCTCTGATATCCATAGCTTCTTGGCACCCCGAAATCATCATAATCACTGTACTCAAACCCTTTTGCGATCGGCGAAAATGCTTTCAGACCATACTTTTTTACATATGCCCCATCCTCCTTTTCCTGGATCTCATATTCACCGACCATACCGCCAAGAACCGCTCCGTATGCCTCCCTGTAATAGGAAAACATCTTCATATCTGCGGTCATACGCTCCATCGTATCCTCCCCGCAGAGAATTTTTTCAGCGGCGGTACGCATGTCCTCCGTTGCTCCGTTTCCAAAATCTCCGCCGTTCTTTGCCCCGACGTACGCCAGAAGATCAATCCAGTCAAGATGCTGTTTTTCTCCGTAACTGCTTATGTCATACTCGTATGCCCTAGACAATGCCTCATACGACACATTAAAATCTACCCATTTGATATAGCCGTCCGCCGTTGTTTCCACGGCTGATTTTTGCGGCAACTTTCCATTCTCCCAGAGGATTACTCCCATCAAAAAAAGCAATACCGCCTCAAGGATCACGGCCGAGCGGATCCGCCTGCTTCTCTCCATTCCTTTCTGTTCCGTTTTCCATTCCTCACTGTCATGGTCGTTTTGTTCATTATATAAAAAAAGACTGCAGACTATTCCCGTCTGCAATCTTTACAGATACCGTATAATATAGAATTTTTGCACTGTAGCTGAAATCCGTGGTCCTTTTGGATGTGCTCTGCAATCTCATCCATAAATCCGCAGTCGAGATGAATGATGCATCCACATTTGACACATTTCAGATGAAGATGCTCCTCGCAGTGCTGTCCCAGTTCCACGTACTGATACACTGCCTTTCCTCCCGCCTCCGCCACATATTTCATGACGGTGCCGTCTGTGGCAAGCTTATCCAGATAACGGTAAATCGTCGTGATATTGACGGCATCGCCGTTTCGCTTCAGATATTGATCGATATCCGCCGCCGTCACGGTCCGGTCACTGTTGCTTTTTAAAAAATCAAGAATCTTTCTGCGGCTGTTTGTCGCATATCCACTTCCTGCCATCTCATTCCTCCGCAACTGCACATATTTTCATTATATCAACTACGCTTCGCCCTGTCTCCTAAAATACAATTCCACATGCTTCAACCACAACACCCCAGAACACACCGAGCGCATACATGGTGGCGATGATGGCCGCATTCTGCTTATAGTCGCGGTTCAGCCGGAACAGCACCAGAAATCCCACACCGGCATTCACCAAAAGTCCTGCCATCATAGCGCCCGGCCGGATAATTCCATCCAGGTACAACTGTGTGATTACAACGGACGACGCACAGTTCGGGATCAGCCCCACGAGGGCAGCAATCAGCTCTCCCACAACCGGAAGTCCGGAAAACAGTCCCGTCAGCGCTTCCTCTCCGATCAACCCGATCACACTGTTTAATACCAGTGAAATCAGGAAAATAAAACAGAAGATCTTTACCGTATGCTTAAGCGCGGAAACCACAATCCCATCCTCGCAATGGCAGTGCTCCTCCTCACACACGACATGAATGTCCATCTCCTTCTCCTGTTTCTTCAAGAGTCTCACATATACCAGTTCCACAATCAGACCGGACAGCACAGCAATGATTACCTTACTGCCAAGAATTTTCACAATCGTCGCCACCGGCACCGACTCCGAAATCAGAATCGGGAGCATCTCATCCGAAGTGGACAAATAGATGGCGACCAGCGTTCCGACTGTAATGACTCTTCCGGCAAAAAGACTCGATGCCGCTGCCGAAAATCCGCACTGCGGAATCACACCGAGCAGACCGCCCCACACAGGTCCCCATTTTCCAGCGGACTGTATCTTCCGGCTCAGCCTGCTTCCCGTATGATGTTCCAATGCCTCCATAAAAAGATAGGTCAAAAATAAAAACGGCAAAAGCCTGACGCTGTCAAGCACTGTATCCAATAATACATCCAGCATAAAATCATTCCTCCCTAGCGATGCAGCATCGCCGCCTGATATACTGTCTTCCCTGCATGATGCACACTTTTGCAAATCATTCGTTTTTGCAATCCGCATGCATTTGCAAATCATTTGCATTTTGTATTATACATGGATATGGAGCTTTGTCAAGCTTTTTATCATTTTCTTGCAAGTGCCGCTTTGATGCCATACTGCTGCCCGGCTATAATTCCATCCATTCTTTGTGCTGCATTCTACACAAAGCAGGAATCGGAATCCTTCCTGGCTCATATTTGAAATCCATCCAGATACCCTCTGTCCAGATACAGTTCTCTTAATTTTTCGCGGTACACTTCCTTTGTATTGTACGGTCTGCCAAAATGAATTCCGTCCGAAAACTGGTCCGCCGGATAATAGGTAATTTCAGAAAAATAATCCGGGAAAAGCCGCTCCAATCCCCGTGTTTCAAAATCCTGCCGGATCTGCTCCACCTGCTTGCGGCGCGCCGGTGTATCTGCCAGCGGATCGGGGATCAGATAGCATGCCACCCCCTGCGTGTCGCACAATTCGTAAATTTTCCGCAGATAGCGCTCTGCCAGATCAGACATGCCGTCTGTCCGGTCATCTCTGCTTTTCCCCTTCTTCGCCGCTTCCTCCCGCTCCTTCACATAATTTAAATACAGCTTGCGGTTTACCGCCGAACCGGCGATCAGTTCTGCCACCGGCTTTTTCAGGAAAAAGCTTCCGAACGTCTCCTCCATTTCCTCTGCGGTCTCCTCGTCAAGTTCGCCCAGCAGATCCGCCTGCAAAAACGGAAGAACCACATAAGAATAGCTGTATGTGGCATCAATCGACGTCTGAAGCAGATCCGGTCCCGTCATCAGCCAGACTTCCGAGACATTCTCATGCGTCTCCAGAAATTCTTTTACCAGAAGATATTCCCCCGCCATGGTCAGCGCGCGGTTATTTCCGACCAGACAGTATTGTTGATTACAATCAAAAAACGCTTCCGTCATCTGTGCGCAGACACTGTCACCGACCAACAGCTTCGTGTAACTGCCCGGCGTTCTGCTCTTTGCAAGATACGCAGTCACTTCCCGCTCGGCTCCCTCCTCGTAATCACTGCTGTCCGTCAACGCGGCAAACACACCGCGAAATCTCTCCGTCGCCGACAACAGATCAAAGGTCAGAAGCAGTACCGCAAATATTCCTAAAAAGGCGATCAACTTTTTTGTAAAACGCTTCATGCCTTCCTCCTAAAATTGAAAATAAAGAAACTCCGCCGCCGCTCTTCCGTAATTCTGCAGCAACAGCACGACAAATCCCAGAAGAACCAGCATGTAAATACTCCAGCGAATCACAAGCACCTGCTTTGCAAGCCAGGCACGTATGGAAATCCCGGATTCATGCAGGATATCCACTACAAGCAGAACTCCGATGGCAAATGCCAGCTGATACACCTCCAGTCTGCAAAGCCCCATGCCAAATAATGTGCCATCGGTAAACTGTCCCAGCCAGTTACCGTTTTGCACAATCCGCCGAAGCATCGCCACAGCTCGTCCCAAATGATCTGCCCTGAAAAAAAGCCACGCAAAATCCGTGAGGATAAATGTCACACAAATCCGGGTAGCGCGCGTCAGTCCCTGCGTTTTTTCCGAAAAAAAGCGTATCTTTTTCTCCGGTAGCTTCTTTTGTGCGGCCTCACTTACATATCTGATGCCTCTGCCCGCCACCTGATAGCTTCCATGGATTGCTCCCCACACCACATAGTGCCAGCCTGCGCCATGCCAGAGCCCGCTGACAAGAAATGTTATCATCAGGTTTACAGCGGTTCTCCCACTGCTGCCGCGGCTTCCTCCCAGCGGGAAATACAGATAGTCGCGGAACCAGCTCGAGAGACTGATATGCCATCGTCTCCAGAATTCCCGGCAATTCACTGCAAAATAGGGCTGTCGGAAATTATCCATCAGGCGGATGCCAAGCACCTTGGCCGCCCCGATGGCAATATGGCTGTAACCGCCGAAATCACAATAGATCTGTACCGCAAACAGCACCGTGGCAAACACAAGCATGCCGGAGGAATAATTCCGGTAATCCTGATAGACCTGATCGACCAGAATCGCAGCACGGTCCGCAATCCACATTTTTTCAAAATACCCCCACAGCATCAGAAGCAGTCCGTCCTTTACCCTGTCATAGGCAAACTCTGCCGGCTCCCGCAGCTGTGCAAGCAGACTGCTGCTCCGCTCGATCGGCCCCGCAACAAGCTGCGGGAAAAATGACACAAACAGCGCAAAACGCAGGAAACTTTTTTCCGCTTCTGTCTTCCCTTTCCAGACATCGATCAGGTACCCGATGGTCTGGAACGTGTAAAAAGATATTCCGACCGGAAGAATGAGATCGGGCACCCTTAACGCCCGCACGCTTCCCACCGCACGGAGCAATTCGTTGATATTCTGCACTGCAAAAGCAGAATATTTGAAAAAAAAGAGGATTCCGACACACAGAAGAACACTGCCGGTCAGCACCGCCAGACGTC
>ERZ827469.2268-NODE-2268-length-14965-cov-3.161435_pt1 | contig 14965 bp, 9 predicted proteins | sample MGYA00519917_ERZ827469 | MGnify/ENA primary metagenome ERZ827469 (study PRJEB31778, sample SAMEA3449314) | human gut metagenome | biome: human gut; feature: human-associated habitat; material: faeces | place: United Kingdom | collected 2010/2012 ... | reverse complement strand
TGATGGGCGCCAGAGACGCCGCCCGGATTCTGGCTTCCTGGACCTATATGTGGAACATTCCTTTTGACGCAAAAACGCTGCTGGGTCAGTACGGGTTTTCGATCGTGGGGGAATGCCCTATTGAGATCAATCACTGCCTGCTGGCGCGGTCGGGGACAAAACTCGAGGATATCACCGAAGTGTTTTCCCATGAGCAGGGACTTTTTCAATCCAGAGATTTTTTAGCGGAGCACCCGAACTGGAAGCAGACGGCGCTGTACAATACCGCCGCCGCGGCAAAAATGGTCAGCGAAGGGGATAAACCCCATTGGGCTGCCATCGCCAGCCGCCGGTCGGCGGATATTTACCACCTGGACATTCTGGCGGAAAAAACAAACTTCAAAGACCAGAACCAGACCCGTTTCGTAGTGGTGGCGCCAAAGGCCATTCACTCCCCGGAAAACAACAAGGTATCCCTTGCCTTTACGCTGCCCAACGTCAGCGGAAGCCTTTATCGGATTTTGGAAATTTTCGCTCGGGAGAAGCTGAACCTTTTAAAGATCGAGTCCCACCCCATCGCCAACAAAAACTGGGAGTACCTTTTTTTCCTGGATTTTACGGCCGAGACCATTGACAGCCGGATTGAGGGGATTTTGGAGGAAATCTCCAAGGCTTCCCAGACACTGAAAATCTTGGGGTACTACAAAAATGCCATAGGAGTGGAACGAGATGGAGAATAACATCGTGCTTATTGGCATGCCGGGTTCCGGAAAAAGTATTGTGGGGCAGATTTTGGCGCGGAAAACCGGCTTGTCCTTTGTGGATTTGGATGCCTTCATCGAAGAGGTGGCGGGAAAATCAATTCCGCAGATTTTCGCCGAAGACGGGGAAGCAATTTTCCGGGATTTAGAGCAGCAATGTGCGGAAGAGGTTTCCAGACGGAGCGGGCAGGTGATTGCGACCGGCGGCGGAGTGATTTTGCGGGAAGCGAACATGAGAGCACTTTCCCATAACGGCGTCATTGTTTTCCTCGACCGCCCGGTGTCCGACATTTTAGGGGAGAATCTGTCTGGCAGGCCCCTTCTGACCGACGACGCCAATCGGATTCACCGCTTGTACGACGAGCGGATCCAGCTTTACCGTCGATACGGGCAAATTACAGTGAAAAACGACGGAATGCCGGAACAGGCGGCCGCCGAAATTGTTGATGCAGTAGGGAGGCTGAAAAATTGAACCGGTATCATATGGGAGTCATCGGAGATCCCATCGCCCACACCCTGTCTCCTGCCATCCACACCAAAATGGCGGAACATCTGGGGCTTTGCTGCGACTATACCGCCCATCATGTGAAAAGCGGAGAACTGGGGGATTTTGTGTGGATGGCGACAGCGGAACATTTCGCCGGATTCAATGTAACGATTCCCCACAAAAAGGCTATCATGGACTTTTTGGACGAGTGTGACCCTTATGCGGCCAAATGTGGGGCGGTGAATACCGTGAAGATTTCCGGCGGAAAGCGCAAGGGTTATAACACCGACGGAGACGGCCTGTACGCGTCCTTGAATCAGAACGGTATCCTGATGGATAAAAGCCGGGTTTTGCTGTTAGGAGCAGGGGGAGCGGCGCTCTCCATCTGCCAGAAGGCTCTGGATGTTGGAGCGAAGGTGATGGTTCTTTGCCGGACGCCGGAAAAGGCCGCCGCCTTTTCCGAGAGGCAGGGTGTAATCGTGGGGGAGTTATCCCCCACTGTACAGAAAGAATGTGCAAAATCCGCCGACATTATTATCAACGCCACTCCTTTGGGAATGGAGGGAATTTCCGATGACTTTGCGGATTTTTCCTTCCTGGATGGGACGGAAGCGGCAGTGTATGACATCGTCTACAAGCCGGCGGAGACCTCTCTGCTGCGGGAAAGTCGGAAAAGGGGCTTAAAGGCGTTCAACGGACTGGGGATGCTCATCAATCAGGCGATTTACGCCTTTTCCATTTTTACTGGGCAGGAATTTGACTTTGGGGAAATGTCTCGTTATTTGGAGCAGGAAATCGGAAAAATTGTTTACGCAAAATAGCAAAAATCCGCTGAGTGTACTCGGCGGATTTTTTGTGATACAATAAGGTTATTGAGCTTTAGGAAAGGATTTTACATATGTCGCTGTTTATCTGTCCTGTTTGTGGAAAACCGCTGGAGCAACAGGAGAAAAGTTACTGCTGCCCAAACCGCCACAACTTTGACCGCGCCAAAAGCGGGTACGTAAATCTGCTCCCCATTAAGGGAAAGCACTCCAAGGTGCCGGGGGACAACAAGCTGATGGTCGCGGCTCGGCAGGAATTTTTGAATGAGGGATATTATCTGCCCCTTTGTGAACAGCTCCGCGAGATGGTAATGGCCCATCTTCCCAAGGATAGTGGAGAGATTGCGGTTTTGGACGCTGGGTGCGGAGAGGGGTATTATACCTCCCATCTTCACCTCTCGCTGAAACAGGCGGGGATTTCGACGCAGGTGATGGGAGTGGACATCTCCAAATTTGCGTTGGACAAGGCTTCCAAGAAGGATCGGGACATCGCTTACGCGGTGGGGAGTATTTTCCATCTGCCGGTGGGAGATAGTTGCTGCGATTTGCTGCTAAACTTGTTTGCGCCCTACTGCGGGGGAGAATTTTTGCGGGTGTTGAAGCCCCAAGGCCTGATGGCGATGGTGATTCCTGGGGAGCGTCATCTGTGGGAGCTGAAAAAGGTTTTATACGACGGCCCATATCCCAACGAAGTAAAAGATTACACGTTGGATGGTTTTGAAATAGTTGAACGGAAACTTGTCCAGGAACAAATAGAATTGCGCTGTCAGAAGGATATCGACAACTTGTTTAAGATGACGCCTTACTACTATAAAACGCCGCAGAAGGGTGCAGAGCGGCTTTCAGCGCTTTCTGCCCTCAAAACAGAAATTGAATTTGAAGTTTTGCTGTACCGGAAAAAATAACCTCTTTCATCCGCCTCAATACTGGTATTTTTGATTTCGCAACGGTTTGTTGCGGAAGTTCCAACAAAAACAGGTAGTGTGCAACGGGCTTTTTTGATAGGATATTTCCAGAAAGGGGGTCTCTTTATGAATTTGGGAGAGAACTTACAGGCTCTAAGACGGCGGCAGGGCCTTTCTCAGGAACAGCTTGCTGAAAAGCTGGACGTGACAAGACAGACCATTTCCAAATGGGAACTAAACCAGTCGGCGCCGGATTTAAATTTTCTCTGCCAATTGAGCGAGATTTTTGGGATTTCGTTGGACGCATTGGTAAAAGGCGAGGGGGAGCCAGAAGAAAATACCGTGCAGGAGAGTACTAAGCCGCGAAAAAAGGGAAAGTGGCAGCTGATAATAATGGCAGCTGTCAGCCTTTTGCTGCTGATTTTATCCGGGTATGTCATCTATCAGCTCAACCAGTCGCCCATTATTGGCGGGGCGGATGGACCTACCGGGATTTTGGTGGTGTCCACATGGGATTCCTATATTCCCTTATTTGTGGCAACGGGAATTTTGTGTGTTGGCACGCTGGGATTTCTATGGAAGTATCTGAAACAGCGGCGGAAATAATTGATGTGTTTTAAAGAGAATCCCAGAGGAAATCGCTGCATAGAAAAAGGACGAAACCGAGTTTTCCGTTTCGTCCTTTTATCCTTATGGAGATTAATACATGCCGCCGGCAGGCATTGCGGGAGCTGCGGGAGTTTCCTCCTTGATGTCAGCGACCAGAGATTCAGTGGTCAGAACCATAGCGGCAACGCTAGCGGCGTTCTGGAGTGCGCTTCTGGTGACTTTGGTGGGATCGACGATGCCGAACTCGATCATATCGCCATACTGCTCGTTGTAAGCGTCAAAACCGTAGCCCACTTTGCCGGAAGAGAGGATCTTGTCGATGATGACGGAGCCTTCCAAACCGCCGTTTAGAGCGATCTGACGGATGGGCTCTTCCAGTGCTTTCAATACGATGGCAGCGCCGGTCTTTTCATCGCCTTCCAAGGTATTGAGCAGCGCTTTGACAGCGGGAATCGCGTTGACAGGGGCAACGCCGCCGCCTGCTACGATGCCTTCTTCAACAGCGGCTTTGGTTGCGGAGAGGGCGTCCTCGATGCGCATCTTCTTCTCTTTCATCTCGATCTCGGTAGCAGCACCGACTTTGATGACAGCGACACCGCCAGCCAGTTTCGCCAGTCTTTCCTGGAGTTTTTCTTTGTCAAACTCGGAAGTAGTGGTTTCGATCTGAGAACGGATCTGATGAACGCGGTTTTTGATTTCTTCTTTGTCGCCTGCGCCGTCTACGATGATGGTGTTTTCCTTCTGGACAACGATCTGACGGGCGCGGCCCAACTGTTCGATGGTAGCTTCTTTCAGCTCAAGGCCCAGTTCTTCGGTGATGACCTGGCCGCCGGTGAGGATGGCGATATCCTGAAGCATTTCTTTTCTTCTGTCGCCGAAGCCGGGAGCTTTGACAGCGACGCAGTTGAAGGTGCCGCGGAGTTTGTTGAGGATCAGAGTGGTCAGTGCTTCGCCCTCTACATCCTCAGCGATGATGACCAGTTTCTTGCCGCTCTGGACGATCTGCTCCAGCAGGGGGAGAATTTCCTGAATATTGGAGATCTTTTTATCGGTGATGAGGATGTAAGCGTCGTCCATGACAGCTTCCATTTTTTCGGTGTCAGTGCACATATAAGGGGAGATGTATCCGCGATCGAACTGCATGCCTTCGACCACTTCACTGTAGGTTTCAGCAGTTTTGGATTCTTCGATGGTGATAACACCGTCGGAGGAGACCTTCTCCATTGCTTCTGCAATCAGCTTGCCGACGAATTCGTTGTCAGCGGAAACGGTGGCAACACGGGCGATATCGTCGCTACCATCTACTTTCTTGGAGTGCTCGATGATGGCTTTGACCGCTTCGTCGACAGCTTTCTGCATACCTCTCTTCAAAACCATGGGGTTTGCGCCGGCAGCCACGTTTTTCATGCCTTCCCGGACGAGGGCCTGAGCGAGCAAAGTAGCGGTAGTGGTACCGTCGCCTGCTGCATCGTTTGTTTTGGTGGCTACTTCTTTTACAAGCTGAGCGCCCATGTTCTCAAAAGCGTCTTCCAGCTCGATTTCCTTTGCAATGGTGACGCCGTCGTTGGTGATGAGGGGAGCGCCGTACTTCTTATCCAGTACCACATTTCTGCCTTTGGGGCCCAAGGTGATTTTAACGGTATCGGCCAGCTTGTCGATACCGGTCTGCAATGCTTTTCTAGCTTCTTCGCCGTAAATAATCTGTTTTGCCATGGTGAATTCCTCCTCTATTTTCGAAACTTATTATTCTACTACTGCCAAAACGTCACTCTGACGGAGAATGGTATATTCCTCGCCGTCCAGCTTCACTTCGGTTCCAGCGTATTTGCTGATGAGCACTTTGTCGCCGACTTTCAGTTCCATGGTGACCTCTTTGCCGTCTACGACGCCGCCTTTTCCGACTGCGACGACTTCTGCCATAGAGGGTTTTTCTTTGGCGCTTCCGGCCAGGATGATGCCACTTTTGGTGGTTTCCTCGGCTTCTACCATTTTAATGACGACACGGTCTGCCAACGGTTTGATGTTCATAATTCATGTCCTCCTTGATATATTTAGCATTTTGGTTACTCAGATAGTGTTAGCACTCAAATATATGGAGTGCTAACACTATCTATTTTATCGGTTATTTGTGAAAAATCAAGTACTTTATTTTTAACATTTTGTTTTTTGTAGAATTCCATAAAAATCATTGCGTATAAATATATTATTTATGCAAACTATCCCGGGCAAATTGGAAAAACTTTAAAAATTTCTTGCAGAAAACAGCCATCTCCGGTATAATATAAAATAGAAAATGATAGGTGAGCGTTTAGCCGCCTTGGTAAGAAAAGGGGAGTCAATTTGGAAGCCAGAAAATATATCATTTCCACCGAAACTACCTGCGACATGGAGATGTCGTATTACAAAGAGCACAGCATCCATTTGCTGGGGATGACGTATACCTTAAACGGGATTGACTACGATTCTGCTAGCGAAGAAAATTTGCCCATCAAGGAGTTTTACCGGCAGCTTCGGGAGGGCGGCGAATCCAAAACTGCCCAGGTTTCGCTGGATAAGGCTACTTCTGCGTTTGAGAAGCTGGTGGAAGAAGGTTACGATGTTTTTCATCTGGCTTTTTCTTCGGCCCTTAGCGGCACTTATCAAAGCTGCACTGTCGCCGCTAACGACGTGATGGAACGGCACCCGGAGGCGAAGATCATTGTAGTGGATTCTTTGGCCGCGTCCATGGGGCAGGGGTTGATGCTCAACTACGCCGTCACGCTGAAGGAGCAGGGCAAGAGTCTTGAGGAGCTCACCGCGATTATTGAAGCAGAAAAGCTTCGTTTCTGCCACAACTTTACCGTTGACGACTTGCACTTCCTTCACCGTGGCGGAAGGGTTTCCAAAATGACGGCCATCATGGGCACAGCACTGGGCATCAAGCCCACCCTGCATGTGGACGACGAGGGGCGGCTCATCAATGTGGGCAAGGTCCGGGGCCGGAAACAGTCTCTGAACTGGCTGGTGGATCAAATGGGAGAGCGGATCGGTTCCCATAAAAACGACGTGGTCTATGTGAGTCACGGCGACTGCGAGGACGACGCCAAATATGTGGCAGATCTGGTGAGAAAACGCTTCGGTATCAAAAATATCGTGATCGGATATATCGGGCCGGTGATCGGTACTCATTCCGGGCCGGGAACGGTGGCGCTTTTCTTCGTGGGAGACACACGAGATATTTAAAGCAAAAAACGGCGGAGGTTTTTAAAACCTTCGCTGTTTTTATCAAGGTACTGGAGTCAAATACCGGTTCGCCAAAGACAGTTATTTTTGCCATTCTGCGAATTGACAGGGCAAAACCCCTGTGCTATACTGAAAAATAATAAAAATTTCTGTAAAAGGATCGAGGAATGATTGTCATGAACGAAATCAAAATCCAGCGGAATACCGCGCCGAAACCAAAACCGGACGAGAACAATCTGGTCTTCGGCAAATATTTTACCGACCATATGTTTGAAATGGACTGGAATCAGCAAGAAGGATGGCATGACGCGAGAATCGTCCCCTACGGTCCTTTAGAGCTGAGCCCGGCCTGTACCTGCCTTCATTACGGTCAGGAGACATTCGAGGGCATGAAGGCCTACCGGAATCCCCACGGCGAGATCTATCTGTTCCGTCCTATGGAAAACTTTAAACGATTGAACCGGTCTAACGAACGCCTTTGCATCCCTCAGATCGATGAGGAATTTGCACTGAAGGCGCTCTTGGAACTCGTTAAACTGGACAAAGAGTGGGTTCCCCACGCAGAGGGAACATCTCTGTATATACGTCCTTTTGTCATCGGAACAGAGCCCTCTTTGGGTGCCCATTCATCTTCTGAGTATAAATTCCTCATTATCATGTGCCCGGTAGGGGCATATTATGCCACCGGTCTCAATCCGGTGAGCATCTTTGTGGAAAACGAATATGTCCGCGCAGTGCGCGGCGGTACGGGCTTCGCCAAAACCGGCGGAAACTACGCCGCATCTCTGAAAGCACAGGACGTTGCCGCAGAGGAGGGCTTTTCCCAGGTGTTGTGGCTGGACGGTGTCGAGAGAAAGTACATCGAAGAAGTCGGCGCGATGAACGTATTCTTTGTATTGGAGGATGAAGTGGTTACCCCCGCATTACAGGGAAGTATTTTGCCCGGCATTACAAGAAAATCGGTTATTGAGCTGCTGGGTAGCTGGGGCTACAAGGTCAGCGAGAGAAGACTTTCTGTGGATGAATTGCTAGAGGATTATAAAGAAGGTAAATTTACCGAGATGTTTGGAAGCGGCACGGCTGCCGTCATCTCTCCGGTGGGATTGCTCCGATACAAGGACACCGATATGAAGCTTTCCGATGGAAAGATCGGCAAGCTGTCTCAGCGGCTTTACGATGAGCTCACGGGAATCCAATGGGGCAAGCGTCCGGATCCGTTTGGATGGACGCTGAAAGTAGAATAATAATCGTAAATGGGGGAAGAGAAATCTTCCCCCATAATTTTTAATGTTATAACGATGATATAGACATACATAATTTTACATAGGAAAAAGGCCCCGATTATTCGGGGCCTTTTTCCGTGGAGAATATACTATAGCAAAAAGGAGAGCTAATTGAATAGCACTTAAGCTATAGAAATAGCCAGGCTATTTGACCCACTCACCATTGGCGTTGACACGATAGCTGCCAATAGTGGTGTTCTGAGCCATCTTGCCACTGGCATTGAAGTAGTAGCATTTGTTTCCTACCCAGTTCCAGCCGGTTGCCATAGCTCCGTCGCCCTTCAGATAGTACCAGGTGTTGCCCTGCAGCAGCCATCCGGTCATCATCGAGCCATTTCCTCTGAAGTAGTACCAAGTGTTGTTTACTTTGACCCAGCTTGTGTTGGCCATGCCGCCCCAGTTGTAGAGGTAGTACCAAACGCCGTTGTCAAAGAGCCAGCCAGTCTTCATAGCGCCACCTGCGTTCAGATAGTACCAGGTATTGCCGAGCTTGAGCCAGCCGGTAGCCAGCGAACCGTCGGATTTCAGATAGTACCAAGTGGAACCGTCCTGGAACCAACCGGTTACCATTGCTCCGTTGGATTTCAGATAATACCATTTACCGTCTACTTTCTGCCAGCCGGTTAAGTAATCGCCGTCAGTGCCTTTGAGCTTCCAAACGCCATCAACCTGTTCCCAGGTGGGATCGGTGAGAGTGGGCTCATCAGGAGTAGAAGGTTTAGTGGTAGAACCGCCGCCTCCCCAGCTTCCACCGCCGGAAGAACCGCCGTAGTACTTAAAGGATGCGACCAAAACCACATCTTCTGCAGGCATTACAAAGGAGTAAATACCGTTGTATGCGACCAGTTCTTCGTCGTTGCAGTAGAGAGAGCCAAGGTAGTAATTGGTATCTGCAGCAACACTTACACGAATGGTTTCGCCAGCTTTAGCAGAGGTCTTCTCGGGAACGATTACGCCGCCAGTTGTTTTAGATACGGTGATCTTGTAAGAAGATTCGACCTGATTTTCCTTAAAGGCCGCCGCAATTTCAACGTCTTTTGCAGGCATTGTGAAGGAATATACTCCTCCGGTGGGGGTAATAGCAGTACCGTTGACTTTTACGCTGTCGATGGAGTATCCGTCGGCAGGTTTGACGGTCAGGGTGACGGTATCGCCTTCAGCAGCCGTCTGCTTGTCAGCGGTGACGGTGCCGTTTTCGGTTGCCAAAACAGTGACTTTGTAAGTAACTGCGGGAATATCCTCGTAAACGGCTGTTGCTGTTACATCGCCTGCGGGCATGGTGAATTTTGCGGTAGAATCATTTTTGGTTGTGCCGTCTGCAAAGGTAACAGAGGGATTTACCTGCCACTCTTTGAACTGCTTGCCGGATTCGGGTGCATTGGCAGTTAGAGTAACGGTGGCGCCAGCAGTCGCTTTGTTGGGATTGGCGGTACCGTTTGTCACGGTGACATTATAGGTAACAACGATAATGTCTTCCTCAAATTCAGCTGTCACGGTGACATTTTTGGCCGGCATAGTAAAGCTGTATACGCCGTCAACCGGTGTAATAACAGTTCCGTTTACTTTGACGCTCTTCACTTTATAGCCGCTGTCGGGAGTGACAGTCAGAGTGATGACTTCATCTTTGTTCGCAGTCTGCTTACTAGCAGTTACTGTACCATTTTCTGTGGAGGCAACGGTTACGTCATATGCGCCCTTCATGTTGTACACTTCAATTTCAGAGACGCCGCCGCTGTAATAAGTGTGGTACAGGTCGCTGTAGAAACGCTGAAGCTGCTCATATTTGACGTATCTTGCCTTTGTGGTATCAAAGTCGATGACGTAAGGATCCAGATATTTTTCACCGGCGTTTCCGTCAACGAGTTTGTAGAAAATTTCATGCCAGTCATCGTCGTTTCCGGTTTCGGAAATGGAAATCTTGTACTCTTTGGCCTGCTCACCGCAGTACAGCACTACTCTGTTGATGTCCTGAACTTTGCCCAGGTCAATCTTGAGCCACTGGTAGTCTTCTTCCTTGCTGAAGGATGCACGGCTTTCCAGAGCGGTATTGCCGTCTACTGCCATATCGGGGCCGAAGGTGTAGTCAACCTCACGGGTAGACATGGTAGCAGTACAGTTGAGGGCCAGGTTGGGATTGCGCTGAGCTTCCTCGCTTCTTGTGGGATCTACGACGCTCAGGTTATCGAGAATACCGTCCATCTTGTCGCCGATCTTGGCGGTGGGCAAAATAGCGGTGGAGCTGAATTCAGTCGGTTTCATGCTGATGTTTCCGACGATGGAATTCTGCATCTCAGCTTTGTACTCCTGACCATTTACAGTCAGAGTAGTGAATTGTTTACCGCAGCTGATCTTCACATGGACCCATTCGCCCACAGGGAGTTCATAACCAAAGGAGTAGGCGTAACCGTCAGGTTTAAATACAGCCTGGGATTTGCCGTGGGAGGTTCCCATGACGTAACCGTCACGTTTAAAGCCCATTTTTCCGGAGCCGTCCATATTCAGATAGAAGGTGGCATCTCTGCCGCTGAAGAGGGTGGCGTCTTTAGAGGGAGCGCTATTGAGTTTGATATCAAATTCAACAGTATAGGGGAAGCCTATGCCGTCCATGGGTAAGGACAGGTATCCGTTACCGCTCAGGGAAACGCCTTTGCCGTCTTTGCCGTCGACGATGGAGCCGTTTGTCAAAGTGGCGTCATATGCGTTGCCGGAGTTGTCGTTTACAGTAGTGCCGTTTACCGACTCAAAGTCGTAATCGACCAAAGTACCGGTTTCGCTTTCAATATAACGGTTGGGATTTACGCCGGGAACAGTGTTCCAGAATTTGGCGACTCTGTCCAGGAATCCTCTGGCGTTCTGGCCCTCGGTGGGTTCACCCTGCCAGTTTTTTTCGGAAAGAAGGACAACGCCGTATTTTATACGCTGGAAGACGTCATGATAAGACAATCCGCCGCCAGAGGTGTGTTTGTCGTTCCAGACAGCAAATTCTGCACCCAAGGTCTGAGGATGACCGAGGGGCATCCGGATGGAGCCGTTCAGGGTCAGCCAGTTGACGTTCCACTGGTTGTAAAGCTTTGTCAAGTCGAGATAATCGACGAAAGCGCTGCCGCCGGGAACCATGTAAAGGAGTTCGTTTACAGTGGCTACAACGTCGTAGTTTGCGTCATAAAGGGTCTGGTAGTTGACGTTGTATTTGGGATCGTCATGAGCCCAGAAGTTTGTCTGAATACCGGTAGTGGTGGTAACGCCGTTAGGCAAACCGGAGTTACCCCACAGACCGCCCCAGAATCTGGGAGTGTAACCCAAGCTCTTGACATGCTCTGCGATGTCATAGGTGTAATCACGGATAGCCTGGCTGTTGTTGTCGTTGTAGGCGTACTCGTCGGTACCGATATGGACTACTTTGTTTTCTTTGATGATAACGGGATCGTCTCCGCCCAGCATTTCATCAAAGAGGCTCTTGACGATGTTGACAGATGCTTCGTCTCCGATGTTGATGTGGGAGGGATCGAGCATCGAGATACCGGGAATATTGCCAAAGCTGTTGGCGTGACCGGGGGTCTCAAATTCGGTGACGACGTGGATACCATATTTGAGAGCTTCTCTCTGATATTCACGGTATTCTTCTTTGGAGTAAGAACCGTCGGTGGCAGTAAGACCTTCCAGATCACTTTCGATACGGAAAGCCTGGTAGTTGTTTTCGCCGCGGTCGTTGATGTGTAGGTGAATTTCGTTGAGCTTAAACCAGGAGAAGTACCGGGTGATTTCTTTCAGGTAATCCATGGGGACAAAGGCACGGGCCACGTCCACCATACCGCTGCGGACTTCGTACATAGGATAGTCGCGGGCGATACCCTGAGGGATGTTCAGATGATCTTCGTCGTCATAAAGGATCTGAGTCGCAGTAATGCCGCCGTACAGCAGCCCGGTGTAACCGGGGGCGGTAATGACGACTTTGTCGGTGACGTTCATGTAGTAACCTTCCTCGCCCATTTCGGGAATGGAGGAATCCAGTTTCAGGTAAACGTCGCCTGCAGCGGCCTCGCCTTTTTTCACTGCGATGTCTCTGCCAAGCATGTCCTTGAAGAAATCTTTTACATCGTTGGCGATTTCTTCAGTTCTTGCATCGGCAGAAGAATCAATGACGATGGCGGAAGTATCGGTCAGAGTAAACTCACCTTTTCCGCCTTTCCATTCGCGGAGAGCCGGCAGGGTGTCAGGCTTTTCGTTGTCGCCGTTTTCTACCGTATATTTTCCGGGAATGGTAATCTGGACGTTGTAGTCGCCTTTTTCGAAATTGGTGGGATCCTCTTTCAATACAGCTTTATACATCAGGTTGACAGTTGTATCGAAGAGAGGGGTGTGGATCTTTCCATCCAAATCGACAACCGTTTTGTTGTCCGATCCAAACAGTTCAATATCATAGAACTCAGAGGGGGATTTGGGCAAAACGACATGTGTGCCGTCCTCAGAAATGGTGGGAGGGGTCTCTCTCAGCATTTCCAGCGGAGGCTGTTTCAAGGTGAGAGCAGCATCGGCATCTTGACCGGTAGTGTGGTCGTAGATCTGAACTTCGTCTACGCAGATCCAAGCTTCGTTGTGATAGAATTCAAACATCACATACTGGGCTTCGATGGGTTCGCCGTCGGGGGCGACCAAAACCACTTCTTTACCCTGCTCTTTGGAGTCTTTCCATTTGTAGTTTCCAACCATTTTCCACTCTTTGTCTTCGCCGGGATCGTTGGAAACTTTAATGGTGATTTTAGAAGGAGCGTAAATAGCGGGATCACCACTGGTGATAATGCCGATATTGGCCTGCTCAAAGGTTTTTACCTCGCCCAGGTCGAAGATAAATTCGCCGGGGATAGAGTGAGCGGCATCGCGCGCGGCAAACATCAGGATACCGTTGCTCAACCAGTCGCTGCCTCTCAGGCCGTCGGTTAGGAATTTTTTATTGGGATCCAGATGAGAAGGATGATAATCTCCTTCTTTCGGATCAGCGTTAGCATTTCCATTTTTAAAGTTGTCGAATAAGGAATGCCTTGCAGAATGTTTTTGCAGTTACCGGCCTCGGGGTTCAGGTTGGGCATATTGGAAGTAGCTTTTTCCAGAACTTCGATTTCGTCGATAAAGAGCCAGCATCCAGAGTCTTTACCAGCGGTAAAGGAGAGGCGGATGTCGGTACAGGTGATCGAGCCGTTGTCCGGTACGCGATAGATAAGCTGCGCCATGCTTGAGCCGGCTGCTGTGACGTCTCTGTCAAAGAGATTTGTCCATTCGCCGTCTCCGTTTTTGTACTCGATCAAAAGATGTCTGGGGAGTAAAATGCCGTTATAAGCATCTAAAAAGCTTGAGAAGGAAATCTGCTGGAAGGATTTTGCCTCTTCCATATTGAATTCCAGAATAATACGCTTTTCATTGGGATCGTCGTGTTCCACATCGGGAGAGGGAACATGGAGGCCGACGCTGGCGGAATTGGACCAGCTGGAACCTTTTGCAGCCTTGACGCCGTCAGTCAGCCGGTTACGGCCAACGTCGGCATAGGAGGGATGATAATCACCTTGCGCCGGGCTGGCGTTGGCGTTTCCATCTTTCAGGTTAGTTTTGTACTTGACGCCGCCGATAATATTGTTGGGGTCCACTGTAGGAGGCAGCGGCTCCACTTTCTTTTCGTATACGGCGATTTCGTCCAGATATACCGTTGTATCCTGATCGGCAGTGAGAGTCAGACGGACCTTCTTGGTGTTGGCCGCGTTGCCGCCTGCAATCAGGGCGTCGACAGTGTAGTCACTGCCGTCTGCGACGACGTTGCCTTCTTTAATGACAGACCAGTTGCTGTCGGGGAGCTGGTAATCCACTTTGTAGGAGGGCTGTACGCCGTCGCTCCAGCCGTGGAAGGACATGCCCCGGAATTTTTGGTCTGCGGCAAACTCGAAGATCAGTTCCTGTGGCTGGCCTGCGGTCAGCTGGATACCAGCGATACTGGAGGTATCTTCTTTGGAGGAAGCGAGCTTGCCATTGGTGAGCTTGGAGGGGTTGGAATCGCTGTAGCCGTTTGCAAACTGAATTGCAGGAGCGGCTGTATAGCCCATACCAGAGGAAATAACGGCTACGTCGTCAGCAGGCAATTCCATGGCGGGTTTATCGTCCGGAGGCGTAGGATCCTCGCCATTTCCGATTCCCAGAATTTCGATTTCGTCAAAGTACAGTCCAACGCTCCAAGGACGGGTCACCAGACGGACTTTCTGCGCCTTAACGGTGCCGTTATCGGGAAGAGCAGCTTTATAAGTGTCACCACCGAAAGTGCTGATGCCCGTTGGATAACTGATGGATTCCGGAGAAGCAACCAACTGCTTCCATTCGGCCCCATCAAAGTATTCCAAGCGGAAATTCTTAGGAGTGTAGATATACGCATCGGTATAGTAAAAACCGCTCAACTGAACACCGTTAATGTCATATTCTGCGCCCAGATCAAACTCGATGATAGTGTCTACTGCGCTGTCCTGAATATTAACATGGGCATAAGAAAGGTCATTATAGTCGCCGTTTCCATAGATACCATCGGTATACTCGGTACCTGTGGTCGGGTGATCTGCATCCCAATCTTTATGAGGGGTGGTAATCGTATAAGGCTTGTTCAAGGCAACGTTTACGAAATCAACAGAGGGTTCGGATGAACCGGTTGCGGGGGACAAAATTTCAATTTCATCCAAAAATGCAACACCAGAGTAAGGGTCGAATGACAGGGACAGACGGATATTCTGTGTAGTGACAAATCCGTTATCCGGCATTTCGTATCCATACTGGTAGGCGACCTCGTACCCTTCGGGGGAAGCGCGGCCAACGTCGCCTTCATAGAAGAGCTGCCAGTCTCCATTGTCGTCAGTATATTCCACTT
>ERZ827469.2263-NODE-2263-length-14974-cov-3.069308_pt1 | contig 14974 bp, 9 predicted proteins | sample MGYA00519917_ERZ827469 | MGnify/ENA primary metagenome ERZ827469 (study PRJEB31778, sample SAMEA3449314) | human gut metagenome | biome: human gut; feature: human-associated habitat; material: faeces | place: United Kingdom | collected 2010/2012 ... | reverse complement strand
TTTTTAACTGTTTGGTACCCGCGTAGTCAAGAGAAGGGGTAACTTTTACAGGAGTACGGTAAATCCAATTGTCTGGTGTTTCAGAATATGAGTTATTGCTGAAAGATTTATTTAAACAAATCGACCCGTTTCCTACAAAGCGTTGATTTTTAGGATGGTGTGGAGATGTAGGTTCCTTGGCGGCAGGGTCCGGTGCGCCATAGATGTGCGTATATTGCTCGTTAGCGCTTGCAATAGCAGTCTTTATGTCTTGGCCTTGTTCCAAATAGTTAAAAAGAAAGTCTGCATAAAATTCTCCGCCTGCCACCCTATTATAATAACCCATTACAGCTTTAGCGCCTTTATTGTACATCGCGTCCATCATGGATTGATTTATGTATTTACTTTCGTCGTTCAACAATTGGCTCCGTGCACTGTAACACGAAACGATACACACAAAGTCCAGATTATTGAGCTGTCCTGGCAAATAATCTTCAATAAAATAATCGTCTTGCCCCACTGTGATATTTAAATCGGGCCAGTACCCATATGAACTATAGGTGCTGCCATCCCTCAATGTTCTGGAAGAAAGCATATGATTATCATTTTGGTGCAATGCGCTTGGATCCTGATAATAACTGACGCCCGGATGGCCATGACCATGTAAAACAGCTACTTTACTATAGGGCAATTGTGCATATGCCTTATACGGATAATATGGCATAGACAAATATGTACAGTCCGTATACCCCATTCCTTTCATTGAAGATTGGATATTATGGACTGCGTTAAGGTTGTCGTCTCTGCCTACGAGATCGTTGCAAAATAGCACATACAGGCTCCGATTGGAGATATTTGATGGTGGGGCACTATTGATCCTGACTCCGCGGGAATCAAATATGTAAGTAATCCCATCAATAATATGGGTTCCGGTCACCATTTCTCCGCTGGTGTCCACCACACCGGAATCCAACAAATAGTAAGTCTTTCCACCTATCGTTTTCCAGCCGATTACCATTCTGCCATCTGATTCAATATAATACCACTTTCCGGTGATATCATGCAGCCAGCCGTTAGTGTACATGGCTCCAGTATCTGGATCGCCTGGAACTCCCATGTAGTAAAACGACGTTTGGTCTCCTGTGTAAATCCACCCATGTTTCATCGATCCGTTTGGATTAAAATAGTACCATTCATAGCTGATTTGCTGCCATCCAGTCAGCATGTGTCCATATACCAGATCGAAATAATACCATAATCCGTCAATTTTATACCATCCAGTGATCTTATTTCCATAATTATCGTAATATAACCAGTAGTCTCCATCTTTGACCCACCCAGTTAAAAATCGGGCAGTTCCATTTGTTACAACGATTTGGTATTTTGATACCTCATTATCAGAATATACAATGTTATATTTTATTGGTTCATTATATTGGGAGTTTAGGGTGTCTAGCACAGAAGGTGTATCTACTTCTTTATATCCATCAGCAATATATTCTTCTAATGACAAGCCATCGTGATTATTACTTTCTGATTGAATCATGTCTCCGGGAAAAGGAGTTATGGCAATGGTGACATCAGGCTTTCCACCGTAAGAATCTCGCTCTGCTTCATCCGAAGCTGAAACACCGGAAAAGGAAATCACAAATGTCATTACCATAGTTAATATTAACGCTACTGTTCTTTTCATTTTGACCTTCCTTTCTTTCATTTCTTAATGAGTTGTTTAATTTTCACAAAAATAATATAAATAAAATTACTTTTGTTATTATTATTTTATCTTATGACATGGCAGAGCTTTGTTGAAATTTGTCGATAAATAAAACTTTTTTGATGAATTATTGCTTTTAACCATAAAAAGCCTCCGCAGTCTATCACAGTCTGCGGAGGCTTTTTATGTGATTAGTTTTGGACATCCAGAATCTGTTGTGTATACTATGCGTTTTTTTCGTCCAGTGTCAGTTCCACCGCTTCGATGCGGTAGCGGGGGCGGGCTTTTGTTTCGGTATAGATTTTTCCGATGTATTCGCCGATGACGCCCAGGGAAAGGAGCTGGATACCACCGATCATCCAGATAGACAGCATGGTGGCGGTCCATCCGGCCACCGCATGCCCTAAAATTTTGGAAATCAGCGAATAGATGATGGCGATAATGCTGGCCAAAAAGATGAGAAAGCCTAAAATCGTCACCCAGCGGATGGGTTTCACCGAAAAGGAGGTGATGCCGTCAAAGGCGAAGGAGAGCATCTTTTTGAGGGGGTATTTGCTTTCGCCGGCAAACCGCTCATGGCGTTCGTAGGTGACGGAAGAGCTTTTATATCCGATGAGGGGGACGATGCCGCGGAGAAAAAGGTTTACCTCTTTGTATTCCGCCAAGCCCTTCAGGGCGTTTTTGCTGAGCAGGCGGTAGTCGGCGTGATTGTAGACGATGTCCACTCCCATGAGCTTCATGAATTTGTAAAAGCCCTGGGCGGTAAAGCGTTTGAAGAAGGTGTCGGTTTTGCGGCTGCTGCGGACGCCGTAGACCACTTCGCTGCCATTGTCGTTTTCGTCCAGCATTTTGTCCACCGCCTCAATGTCGTCTTGTAAATCGGCGTCCATGGAGATACAGATGTCGCAGTGCTCCTTCGCGGTCATGAGCCCTGCCAGCAGAGCGTTTTGATGCCCTCGGTTATGAGCCAGCTTCAGCCCTGAAAAATGCGCGTCCTGCCGATGCAGCCCGGAAATCATCGGCCAGGTGTTGTCTTTGCTTCCGTCGTCCACAAAGAGGATGCGGCTTTGTGGGGAAATCCGGCCTTGCGCTTCCAGGTGGTGAACTTTTTGCAAAAGGCGCTTAGAGGTTTCCGGCAGGACTTCCTCCTCATTGTAACAGGGAATCACCAAATAGAGAGTTTTCATGAAATTTGCCTTTCTGTGTCGTGTGTTTTGTCTCAATTATTTTTCGAGAATATCATCTGGCCGCTCTTCATCCGGTTGGGGCAAAGGATGTTCCTTGGTTTCCTCAGCCTGAGGGAGCGGGGGATTGGCGGGCAAGGTTTTTTCCTCCTCTTTGGGGATTACGATTTCCGTCTCTTCTTCCGGCTCGTCGGAACAATTGGGGATTTCCTCCTCCGGATTGTCCAAAGAAGGCAGGGGGTAGAGAATATTCCGCACCTTGCGGGAGATGGTGGCGGCATAGGCGTCGCCTGCGGCAATGCGGGAAAGGGCGGATTCTCGGTTTAAGTGGGCGTAAGGGTTAAGCCGCCATTCGGAGCGGCGTTTGGCAACCTGGTGCATGATGATGAGGTAGCCAATCAGAAGGAGCAGTCCGCCCAAGGTGATGAGAAAACCGGTTTTCAGTCCGGGGGTCATGTAATCAAAACGGATGGTGGAATCCCCGGCGGGCACCCGAACCGCCATGAAGCCGTTGTTGACGTTTTCCACTAGAGCGGGCTCTCCGTTGACGGTGGCGGTCCATCCTGCTTCCCAAGGAACGCTGAAGAAAATCAGCTCTTCGGTAGGAGAGTCGATTTTGGCGGTAAAGCCCAGGTTATCGGTTTCAAAGGAGTAGCAGGTGTTTTCCCGCCGTTTGGCGGCGTCCTGCTGAAGTCCTTCCAGGCTGATGAGGGGGTATTCGCTTAAGGGAAGCTCTGACAGGATGTCGCTGTAGCGGGCGATCTGCTCGTCACTCAGGTGGATGGCCGCCAGCATCAGCCGGTCGCGGCTTTTCTCCGAGAAGTCGTCAAACATCTTATCGTTTACATAATACTCGTAGGTAAAGCCCATGGGAATGTAGTTGTCGTTTGTATAAATGTCGAATTCGTTTTCGGTGGTCAGATAGGTAAAGCCTTCGGTGTCGGCGTCTTTTTCACCGGCATAGGTTAAAAGGTATTTGACCGATGTCAGCGCCCGGACACCGCGGTATTTGATATCGGGGCGGGAGCCGACCCCGCGGTCGAAGCCGATGGAATCATAAAAGGTAAAGATGGAGGCGGGGACGACGGAGTGGAAGGCCTGGATGGTGGGGACCTGCCAATACATGGGGAAATTGTCCATACACTTTTTATCGTCGTCTACGTTGTTGTACATGTCGATGCGGTAAAATTCGTCGCTGTCTTCCTCCAGAAAGGTCAGTTTTTCTCGGCCATGGAGACCCATTTCCACCACCCGGTGAGTGGTGAGGGAATTGCCTTTACCCAGCGCCATCATCAAAATCGAAGTGAGGACGACCATAAAGCAGACGGCGATGGTGGTGGCCCGGAAAAAGACCTTTTTGGTGAGGCGGGTCAGGACATAGGAAAGCACCAGCCCCATGATGACGACCATCACATAAGCCCAGAGACGGTCCTGGTATTTGGGGAGCTCACCAAATACGATTTTCCCGTCTTTGTAGGAGGGGAAGAAGCTGATAACGAGGAAAGCGCCTGCCACGATGGCGGTCCACTTGACCCCAAACTTAAAGTTTTCCCGATATTTTTCCAGGGCGACGATGGTCATGACCGACATAATGAGGATGGGCATATAGAACCATCGGGCGTAATAGGAGTTGTTAAACGCCGAGAAGGAGCTGTTGAGGAAGGGGATAAAGGCGATGACCAAGGAGAGGAAAAAAAGCGGTTTTGTCCAGTGCTTTTCCCGGGATTTTAACATGGCGAAAACGCCGGTCATGCTAAAGAGCGGCAGGAACATGGATACCGACGACCATTTTGCGTTGGAGTCGGGGAAAAAGTTGGGGTAAGCGGGAATGTCGGGAGGGTAGAAAAAGCTCTGGAGAATGAGGCCGTACCGTTGGACGCTGCTGTAGAGAAGACCGTTCTACCCCAGCAGGAAGTTATCGGTGCGGGGATTGCCGGAGATGGCCAGTACCGCCGGCAGAAGCAGGAACGCGGCAATCAAAACGCCCAGCACCGCCTCAAAAAACAGCAGTAAAAACTGCTTGACATTCAGTTTGAAATCCCCGCCGCAGATGAGGCGGACGAAGAAATAAATGGTGACGAAAATCACTTCGCCAAAAAAGAAATAGTAGTTGATAATGGCACTCAGGGCGACCATCAGGGCGAAAACGCCCCGCCGGTGGTTTATGATATTCTCTTCCAGTGACAGCAGAAGGAGGGGGAAAAATGCGATGACCTCGTGGAAATGGTTAAAAAAGATGTTGTAGATGGAAAATCCCGAGAAGGCATAGAGCAAAGCGCCAATGAGGGCATAGCTGGGGTTTTTGACAAAGCGCTTTAAAAAAGCGAAGGAGGTGACCGACGCGGTGGCGAATTTCAGCATCAAAAGCGGGGCCATGAGGTAGGGTACGGCTTCGCTGGGGAAGGGAATGGTCAGCCAGAAAAAGGGGCTGCCGATATTGTAAAAGGCGTAGGAGCCGATGAAATTTGCCCCCAGATCGGTGGTCCAGCTCCAGAACAGGTTCCCGCTGCGGACAGCGTCGTGGCACATCTGGTAAAAGGGAATCTGCTGAACGTTAAAGTCGCCGTAATAGACAAAAAGGCCCTTGTCCATAATCAGGAAAGGGAGGAAAAAGAGAAAGCTCGTGAGCAGTCCCAGCCCAAAAACGAGAAAATATTGTTTTGCTGCCTTCTGTCGAAGATTAACCAATTGATATACACCTCTTGTTTGATGATAGGGTACTGGACCCGAAATAAAGTGCACGGTGTTTGGACAATGAAATTGCCGCCGTACGCAGGTTTTTACCTATAATATCTGTTTTCAGCGGATGAAGCCTCACACAGAGGGGAAAATATTACAGCATCCGCCGCAGTTCTGCGCCAGCAGAACCGGATGATATAAGAAACGCAAATCGCATCTTCTATGCGGACCTTCGGCGCATGGCACACGTTGTGTGCCATTTGTGGATATTATATCACAGATTCCCTTTGAATAAAATGGACTTTTATAATAATTTTTGATAAAATAACAATATGTGGAAAGATTTTAGTATGACTAGGGGCGAAGAACTTAACAAAGGTTTCGCTCCCTTTGAAATTCACCTTTTCACCGGCAAAGGGAACAACCCGGACAGGAGGAATGATTCCATGTTGGACAGCAGTTTTTTTGCTCTTATTTTACGGATGAAACACATCGACCGATGGGGGCTGATGCGCAATACCTTCAGCGATAACCTGGCGGAGCACAGTCTGGACACGGCGGTCATCGCCCATTGCCTCTGCGTCATTGGAAACACCTATTTTGGGAAAAGTTTGGACGCGGAGCGGTGCGCCGTTTTGGCCCTTTATCACGATGCCAGCGAAATCATCACCGGGGACATGCCCACTCCTGTCAAATATTACAGCGAGAATCTTCGGGCGATGTATAAAGACGTGGAGAAGGAGGCCGCGAATGAGCTGCTGCAAAAGCTTCCGGAGGAAATGCAGACGGTGTACGCTGATATTTTTTCCTGCGAGGGGAAGGACGAAATCTACCGGCCTTATCTCAAAGGCGCCGATAAGCTTTCCGCCCTCATCAAGTGCATCCAGGAAGAACAGTCCGGCAACAGGGAGTTCAAAAACGCCCTCCAGTGCCAGCTGGATGCCCTGCACAGCCTAAAGCTTTCTGAAGTGGAATTTTTTATGGAGCATTTCATTCCGGCTTTCTATCAGAGTTTGGACGAACAGCGGTAGAAGTATATTTTCGTTATTTTTGACAGAAAATAGCGGTATCATGCATATCAAAAAGCGCTGTCGAGGGACAAAGACGCTCCGGCGGCCTTGGCTTGCGCTGATTCCACAGAGTACGGCGCACTGGAGAAAGGAAGAAGATCAATATGAGTGATTTGCTCAATCGGGAACCTAAGGCGTTTTTCCGTTATTTTCGGGAAATCAGCGCTATTCCGAGGGGTTCTGGAAATGAAAAAGCGTTGGGGGATTATCTGGTGGGCTTTGCCCTTTCCCATAATTTGGAATGTACCAGAGATGAAGTGGGAAACGTTTTGATCCGCAAGCCGGCGTTTCCATCGGCCCGGGTGGAGGACGCGGTGCTGCTTCAGGGCCATATGGACATGGTGTGTGAGAAAAACGTCGGCACCGTTCACGATTTTATGAAAGACCCCATTGAGCTTATAGAGCGGGACGGTTTTCTCTACGCCAAGGGGACGACTTTGGGAGCGGACGACGGCGTAGCGGTAGCCTATATGCTGGCAATTCTCGATGACGACGAGCTGCTCCATCCGGATTTGGAGTGTTTGTTCACCGTCCAGGAGGAGACGGGACTCATCGGGGCGGAGCGGTTCGACGCGTCGCCCATCCGGGCCAAGATGATGATCAATCTGGACTCCGGCCCGGACGACACCTTGCTCATCAGCTGCGCTGGGGGAATGCGGACCCATCTGACGAAAAAATTTACTTCCGTTCCCTTTTCCGGGGAGGCTATGCGAATTTCAGTTCGGGGCTTAGCCGGCGGCCACTCCGGCGACGACATCGGTAAATGCAGAGGAAACGCCATCAAGCTTGTGGGTCGGATGCTTTTAAATTTGTCGGAGGAAACGGCAATATGCCTCTCGTCTATTTGCGGCGGAGGCAAGGACAACGCCATCCCACGGGAATGCGATGTAGTGATCGCCGCCGCGGATCCGCAATCAGTGCGGCGAATAGTGGAAAATTTGGAGACGGTTATCAAAAAAGAACTGGGGGTCAAGGACAGCGGATTCCATTTCAGCTGTGAAAGCTGTGAACCGCCTTCCGAGATGATGGATGGCAAGGATTCCAAGGAAATGATTACCCTTTTGAACCTGGCTCCCAACGGGGTGCTGACCATGAGCCCGCGGATGGAGGGATTGGTGCAGTCCTCCTGCAATTTGGGGGTAATCGTCACCGAGGGGAGTAAGGTAATACTCACCTTTGCGCCCCGTTCGTCGGTGGAGAGCTTGCAGGACGACACCCAGCTTAAACTGGAACTGCTGGCGAAAACTTTCGGATGCTCCTACGACCACGACAGCCGGTATCCCGGATGGCAGTATGAACCCCAGTCCAAGCTGCGGGAGATTTTTGCCCAGTGCTATCGGGAACTCCACGGCGGCACCATGAAAATGAAAGCCATACACGCCGGGCTGGAATGGGATTCGGCGGCGTTGGCGAAAGCGGCATGGGAAGCTACCACGGAAAAGACGGGTTTGAAACCTTCTCCCACACCAAAAGCATCGTCGATAAAAAAACATGGATCGATCTTCCGGTGCGGTATCAGCCTTATCGTCCGGTCAAAAAGTGGCTTTTGAAAAAAGTGCTTGGGATGCTGGCCGGGAAGGTCTGAGAATAAAGCCCTCTGCATAGGAATCGGTAACGACATTTTGGAGAGGACAGGATCGATATGACTGTCAGAGAAGCAAAATATGAGGACCTTCAAGGACTTTTGGAGCTCTACACTCACCTGCATGAGAAGTCGGTGCCGCTCATCGACGAAACGGTGGAAGGGGTGTGGGAGAAAATCCTCAAAAATCCCAACCACCATGTCATTGTGGCGGAAATAGACGGCAGAGTGGCGGCGTCCTGCACACTGCTCATTGTGGAGAATCTGACCCATGGGATGCGTCCATTCGGGCTCATCGAATATGTGGTGACCCATAGTGCATACCGGAAACGTGGCTGCGGCGCTGCGGTGCTCCGATACGCCCGGGAGCTGTGCGTAAAGGAAAACTGCTACAAGCGGATGCTCATCACCAGCACCAAAGAGGAAAGCACCCTGCGGTTTTACGAGCGGGCGGGGTTTTCCAGCCAAGGGGAAACGGCGTTTGTTGAGTGGCTGTAGCAAAGGATGCAAAAAGGAGGAACGGAGATGGAACGCACCATTCTGCACTGTGACTGCAACGGATTTTACGCGTCGGTAGAGTGCGTCCTCCATCCGGAACTCAAAAAAGTCCCCATGGCGGTCTGCGGCGATCCGGAGAGCCGAAAGGGAATCATCTTAGCCAAAAACGAACTGGCCAAGAAGTACAACGTGACTACTGCTGAAACCGTCTGGCAGGCAAAGAAGAAATGTCCCGATTTGGTACTTATGAAACCCCATCACGACGCCTATCAGGAGTTTTCCAAAAAAGTCAACGCCATCTACGCCCGGTACACCGAACAGGTGGAGCCCTTCGGCATCGACGAATCCTGGCTGGACGTGACGGGGAGCCGGATGCTGTTCGGAGGCGGCAAAAAAATTGCCGACGAGCTGCGGAAGACAGTGAAGCAGGAGTTAGGACTGACCATATCGGTTGGGGTGTCCTTTAATAAGGTTTTTGCCAAATTGGGCAGCGACTACAAAAAACCTGATGCAACCACTATCATCAGCAGGCAAAACTATAAAAGCCTTGTCTGGCCGCTGCCGGCGGAGGCTCTTTTATACGTGGGCAAAGCGTCTCAGGAAGTGTTCCGCAAGCTGGGCATCCGCACCATCGGTGATCTGGCGGTCACAAGCGAGGAAGTGCTGGCGACAAAGCTGGGGAAGATCGGCTCCCAGCTGCACGCTTACGCCAATGGGGAAGACAATAGTTCCGTGGCCTCCATTTACGACCGGCAGGAGGCAAAATCGGTAGGCAACGGTATGACTTTTAAGAGAAATCTTTTGGGGATAGAGGACATTCGGTCGGGAGTGCTGTATCTTGCCGATTCGGTGGCGGCGCGGCTGCGGCGGTATGGGTATCAATGCCGGACGGTTTCCGTTGCCGTCAAGGATCCCCAATTCCACACGGTGCAGAAGCAGATCACCTTGGACAGCCCCACCGATCTCTCCAAGGATCTCTACGATATTTCCATGGAGCTGATTTTATCTTTTTGGGATCTGAAAAAGCCCATTCGGGCCATTACCGTCACCGCCTCCCATTTCGGCGAAGGGGAAGGGGGACGACAGCTTTCGCTGTTCGAAAAAGAGGAGGACAGCGCCCAGCACGAAAGGCGGAAAAGCCTGGAACAGGCCATGGACAGCATTCGAGGAAAATACGGGAAAGCTTCTATTTCCTACGCCCAAATTCTCAAAAACGATTTGGGGATCACGCCGGACGCCATCCGGGATCGGGGAGGAAAACCCGAAAAATAACCTCTTGACGGAAACAAAAGGTTGTGCTATACTGACAGCAATATAAGAAAGGTACAGGTATAAGGCTCATGAGAATTTGCTAGTCTGAACACAAAAACATCGTAGGTTTAGGGCGTGAATGGCGCTCTGTTTTGTGTTGGATTGGCGGAGAAAGCCTGACCTGTATTTTTGTTGTCCAAATTTACGCGGGAGAATTTTTACCCGCCCATTGGGCGAATAATAGGACAGATGCGCCTTCCAACCCAAAATGAATTCGTTTTGGACGGGAGGTTTTTTGATGTCCGAAATTTTACTGGAAGCACAGAATATCGTGAAATATTATGCTGATCGCAAGGTATTGGAATGCGAAAATTTTAAGCTTTTGCGGGGGGATCATATAGGTGTCGTCGGCTTAAACGGAAGCGGAAAGACGACCTTTTTGAACATTTTGTCGGGGGAGCTTGCCCCTGATGAAGGCGTGGTGCACCGCAACTGTGAAATCGCCTGCTTTGCCCAGTTCGGGGAGGCGTCCGCTGAGACGGAGGGGGAGCGCCGGTTTACCGGGAATCTTCAGTTGGACGGGCGAGAGACCGTGAGCGGCGGCGAAAACGTGCGGCTCCGATTGGCCAAAACTTTCGGCGGCAACAAGCCGGTGCTGTTTTTAGATGAGCCGGCCTCCAACCTGGATGCTCAGGGAGTGAAGCTTTTATCCGATGAGCTTCGAAGGACGGAGACCTTTGTGCTCATCAGCCACGACCGCTGGCTTTTGGATACCCTCTGCGATACAATCGTCGAGGTGAAGGACGGAACGGTTACCTGTTACAGTGGTAATTATTCCTCCTATAAGGAGCAGAGCGAGCAGATGAGGCAACGGCAGCTCTTTGAATACGAGCAGTATGTGGGGGAGAAAAAGCGACTCACTGAGGCCCTCACAGACCGGGAACAGAAGGCCAGATCGGTGAAAAAGGCGCCTTCCCGGATGGGCAATTCCGAAGCGCGGCTTCACAAGCGGGCGGCGCTGGAAAAGCAAGAGAAAATTCACAACGCCCGCAAAGCGCTGGAATCGCGGATTCGCCAACTGGAAGTCAAGGAGCGGCCCAAGAGCGCGCCGCAGGTATCTTTTGATTTTTCCCTGACAGACCCGCCGCGGAACAAAATCGTTATCGAGAGCGAGGGGCTTTCCTTTGCCTACGGAGAAGACGCAGAGCGCCGGGTGATTTTTGAAAACGCTTCGTTTGTGGTCCTGGGCGGGAGCAAAACGGCGGTACTCGGCAAAAATGGGGCAGGGAAATCCACTCTGTTCCAGCTGATTGCCGGGAGGGACCGGCAGATCCGGATTGCGCCCAAAGGGAAAATCGGGTATTTCCGGCAGGATTTCACCCAACTGGACTTTGAGAAAACCGTTCTCGAAAACACCATGGCGGACGCCGTTCAGACTGAGCAGACTATGCGCAATATGCTGGCGCGGCTGCTGTTCCGGCGGGACGACGTCTACAAAAAAGCGGGAGTCTTAAGCGGCGGGGAGCGGGTGAAACTCAGTTTCGCCAAGCTGTTTGGCTCCGATTGCAACATTCTGCTTTTGGACGAACCGACAAACTATCTGGATGTTTCCTCCATAGAGGTATTGCAGGAAATGGTGAGGGAATACGAGGGGACGGTACTGTTCATCTCCCACGACAAGGCGTTTTGTGACGCAGTGGCCACCCGGAAGTGGAGCATCGAAAGCAAAAAAATAGTCGAAGAGGGGAGAGCGTCCGCAAAGAAAAAATCCAAGTCGGCGATGGATCAGGAAAAAGCGCTTTTGAACTTGAAGCTTGCGGAGGTGATTTCCCGGCTCTCCATGCCCAATCCACCGGACAAAGAGAAACTGGAAGCGGAGTATCAGGCACTTTTAGCCCAAAAGAAAAAGCTATCATAAACAAAAGACCTCACCGGTGCAAAATGAACAGCCCCAGATTGTGCGGACAGCACAATCTGGGGCTGTTCAAATGTTCCGCCTGCTGAAAGCTTCTTAGTATTCCGCGGAACCGGTGGTTCTGGGGAAGGGGAGCACGTCCCGGATGTTGGAGACGCCGGTCATGTACATGACAAGGCGCTCAAAGCCTAAGCCAAAGCCGCAGTGCTTGGTGCCGCCGTATTTCCGAAGGTCCAGATACCAGGAGTAATCCTTGGGGTCAAGCTTAAAGAACTCCATGCTCTGCAGCAATACGTCCAGGCGTTCCTCGCGCTGGCTGCCGCCGACGATTTCGCCGATGCCGGGAACCAAAAGGTCCATGGCGGCGACGGTTTTTTGGTCGTCGTTTAAGCGCATATAGAAGGCTTTGATCTCCCGGGGATAATCGGTGACAAAGACGGGTTTTTTGAAAATCTGCTCGGTGAGATACCGCTCGTGTTCGGTCTGCAGATCGCAGCCCCAGAAAACAGGATACTCAAACTGGTCTTTGTGCTGTTCCAGAAGCTCGATGGCCTCAGTATAGGTCACATGGGCAAAATCCGCTTCCACCAAAGATTCCAGGCGGGCAATCAACTCTTTGTCGTAGAACTGGTTGAAGAAGGCCATCTCGTCGGGACAGGTGTCCAGCACATAGCGGATGACGTATTTCATCATATCTTGGACGATGCGCATGTCGTCGTCCAGATCGGCAAAAGCCATCTCCGGCTCGACCATCCAGAACTCCGCCGCATGGCGGGTGGTGTTGGATTTTTCGGCGCGGAAGGTGGGGCCGAAGGTGTAGACATTGCCCAGCGCCATGGCCATGGCCTCGGCCTCCAGCTGGCCGGAAACGGTCAGGTTGACAGGACGCTTGAAGAAGTCCTTCGTGTAATCAACGCCGCCCTCGTCGTTGCGGGGGATATCGTTGAGGTCGAGCGTTGTGACTTGGAACATCTCGCCGGCGCCCTCGCAGTCAGAGCCGGTGAAGATCGGCGTATGAACATAGGTAAAGCCATGCTCGTGGAAGAACTGGTGCAGGGCAAATGCTGCCTGACCGCGCACGCGGAACGCCGCATTGAAGGTGTTGGTGCGGGGGCGCAGGTGGGTCATCGTGCGCAGGTAATCCATGCCCATCTTCTTTTTCTGCAGCGGATAATCGCCGCCGCAGGCACCCAGCACGGTGATCTCGTCAGCGTTGATCTCAAAGGGCTGCTTGGCGTTCGGGGTCAGCACCAGCGTACCGGTGACCTCGAAACTGGTGTACAGGCCGCATTTGGCGATCTCGGCATAGTTGGCGAGCTTATCTGCCTGAAACACGATCTGGACAGGCTTATAGCAGCTGCCGTCCGACAGCGAGATGAAGCCGATATTTTTGGAATCGCGCACAGTCTTGGCCCAGCCGCAGACAGTGACCTTAGTGCCGTCTGCGGGGGTAGCCTTGTACAGCGATGCAAGTTCCGTTCTCTGCATGGGTAGTCCACTCCTCTTTATACTATGAATATTAGTATTGTAGCAGGTATTTTATAAAAAGTAAAGAGCCGATATTTACCGATATTTATAGAGTTGTAGGGGCCGGGCATGCCCGGCCCGCCGCTGTACGGGAGCTGCTCAGCAATGGGCAAGCTGAGAGCCGCGCATCTGCGGCCTCTACAGGGCGGCGTTATTTTCCTCTGTCGGCTCACAATATTTTTGCCAGCCCTTCCGCCGCATACCTTCCGGCCCTTATTGCCTCATCCAGCGTATTGGCATGGCCGCCGACCTCTATCAACAAACTGCCGGTCGTTAAATCCTGGTTATAAAACCTGTACCCGCACAGAACAGGGCGGGTCAGGCCGGGGTAAGCCTCCTCCATGGCGGCCTCCCATGCGGCGGCCAGACGCAGATTCAGCCGCCAGTTTGGCAGAGCGATACTGCCGCCGTTGTCACACCCGGCAATGACCATGACCTGCGCCATGCTTTCGCCGTCCTGCACCCACACGGGCTTGACCCGGGTGCCGTCCGCGTCCTCGATGGCATCGCGGTGAACATCCAGCACGACCTTGATCGAGGGATACCGCGCCAGATACTCCTGCACGCCGGCGCGGCTGCGCTTGTAGCTGTCGGTATAGCCGGGCGCATCGTAGAGCGTTGTGTCGTGCAGGGTGTTGATGCCGGCCTCGTTCAGCACCCGGGCCATCTCAGCCCCCACGGCGCAGACATTCAGTGCCGTGTTCCTGCTGCGGGCCGCATAGCTTTTGTCATAGACAAGGTCGGGCCAAAGCTGGTAGCTTTCCGTGGCGTGGGTGTGCATGATCAGCACCTGCGGCGCGGCGCTGTCCCTTTCTATAGAAAAAGGCAGGCTGGGGGTCGTGACGGCGGCGCGCAGGTCAGAGTCCGGATGCTCGGTGCTGTTTTTAATGCTGCCCGCCGCAAGCTGCAGATAGCCGGTGCCGCTGCCCTGCCGCAGCTGCACCGCACGGATGCGGCCCGCGTCCGCCAGCTCGGGTGCGGCGCTGGGCAGCGGCGTGGCCGTGGGGGCTGCGGACGGCTGCGGCGTTGCGGACGGTGCCGGGGCAGGGCAGGGCGTGGGCAGCGGCGTGGGGCGGCTTTCCGGCCGCTGCGGGCTGCTGACGCTCTGTGCCGGGGCGGCGGGCCAGTCAAGCGCCGCCGCAGCCGCAGGGTCCTGCAGATAGAGCGCCCCCCGCAGCAGCCAGGCGCGCCCGGGGCAGAACGCCAGCGCTGCCCCAACCGCCAGCACCCCGGCCGCAAAAGCACCCCCGTACACCGCCGCCGAGGCCCACCGGCGCAGTCTTTGCATGGCACACACCCCCTCTGCACCCAAATTTTATGCGCTTTTTTTGCTTTCTATGAAGTTTTTTTCAAAAACCACTTGCAACTTTGCAAAAAGTATGATAGGATAACTTGTACTGTTATGGGGAACTAAGGAGGTGGAACGAATGCCTAATATTAAATCTCAGAAGGATCGCGTTGTTCAGGCCAAGAAAGAGGCCCTGCACAATAAGGTCGTCAAGTCCAACCTGAAAACAGTTGTCAAGAAGGCAAACGCTGCCATCGACAGCAATGCTGCTGACAAGGAGACCGTCG
>ERZ827469.2261-NODE-2261-length-14991-cov-9.254419_pt1 | contig 14991 bp, 16 predicted proteins | sample MGYA00519917_ERZ827469 | MGnify/ENA primary metagenome ERZ827469 (study PRJEB31778, sample SAMEA3449314) | human gut metagenome | biome: human gut; feature: human-associated habitat; material: faeces | place: United Kingdom | collected 2010/2012 ... | reverse complement strand
TGCCGCACCTCGCTCGCCGTATCGGCACTTAGAATTATGCGGTATTGCCCTAAAAAGAACCATGCCCTTTTCCCGCTGCAAAGGAGAGAAAAATATGAGAAGTGATAACGTTAAAAAAGGCCCGGAGCGCGCCCCAAACCGCAGCCTGTTCTATGCCCTGGGCTACACCCCGGAAGAGCTGGAACGCCCGCTGATCGGCGTGGTTTCGGCTTACAGTGAGATCGTTCCCGGCCATATGAACCTGGATAAGCTGGCCGATGCCGTCAAGGCAGGCATCCGCATGGCAGGCGGCACCCCGGTGCTGGTTCCGGCCATCGGTGTTTGCGATGGCATTGCCATGGGCCATATCGGCATGAAGTACTCCCTCGCCTCCCGCGAGCTGATCTGCGACAGTGTGGAGACCATGTTTATGGCCCACCAGCTGGACGGCCTGGTTCTGGTGCCCAACTGCGATAAGATCGTTCCCGGCATGGTCATGGCCGCTGTGCGCATGGATGTGCCCGCCATTGTCTGTTCCGGCGGCCCCATGCTGGCTGGCAGTTATGGCGGCGATGAAGTCAGCCTTTCCAAAATGTTTGAAGCCGTCGGCGCTTACAAGGCCGGCATGATCGATGACGCCCAGCTGGAAGATTGCACCTGCAACTGCTGCCCGTCCTGCGGTTCCTGCTCCGGCATGTACACCGCCAACAGCATGAACTGCCTGTGCGAGGCCATCGGCATTGCCCTGCCCGGCAACGGCACCATCCCGGCGGTTTACTCCAAGCGTTTGCAGCTGGGCAAAAAGGCCGGTATGGCCATCATGGATCTGGTCAAGAACAATGTGACCGCCCGCCAGATCATCAACGAACGCTCCATCCGCAACGCCCTGACCTGCGATATGGCCCTGGGCTGCTCCACCAACACGGTGCTGCACCTGCTGGCCATCGCTTACGAAGCCGGTGTGCCCATTGACCTGAAGCTCTTCAACGAGATCAGCGCTAAGACCCCGAACCTCTGCCACCTGGCTCCCGCAGGCCCCACCCACATGCCGGATCTGTACGCTGCTGGCGGCATTCCCGCTGTGCAGGCAGAGCTGGCTAAGGCCGGGCTGCTGGATCTGGATGTTCCCACCGTTACCGGCAAAACGCTGGGCGAGAACATCGCCGGTGCCCACATCATGAACGATAAGGCCATCCGCTCCATCGAGAATCCCTACAGTAAGACCGGCGGCCTGCAGATTTTGTGGGGCAATATTGCCCCGGACGGCTGTGTGGTCAAGCGCAGCGCCGTTGCACCGGAAATGCAGGTCCACTCCGGCCCGGCCCGCGTGTTTAACAGCGAGGAAACCGCCATCCAGGCCATCTATGACGGCAAGATTGTACCCGGCGATGTGGTGGTCATTCGTTACGAAGGCCCCAAGGGCGGCCCCGGTATGCGTGAGATGCTGAATCCCACCAGCGCACTGGCTGGCATGAAGCTGGACACCACCGTGGCCCTGATCACGGACGGCCGCTTCTCCGGCGCTTCCCGCGGCGCTGCTATCGGCCATGTCAGCCCGGAGGCTGCTTCCGGCGGCCCCATCGGCCTGATTGAAGAAGGAGATACCATCGAGATCAACATCCCCGAAGCATCCATCCATCTGGCCGTCAGCGATGAAGAGCTGGCACGCCGCAAGGCTGCTTACGTCCAGCCGGAGCCGAACGTCAAGTCCGGCTGGCTGGCCCGTTACGCCCGCATGGTGGCTTCCGCCAACCTGGGCGCAGTGATGCAGTAAACAACACCCTATAAAGCAATAAAAACCCGCGCCCCTGCCAGCTGTGGTACAACACAGCGGAAGGGGCGCGGGTTTTGTTTTGCTTACTCTTCGTCTTTATAGGCGTCGTCAAACACGCTGAACACGCCGGTTTCACCCAGGTCCGGCTGGGCGTATTCATGTACATGCGGAGTCAGGCCGGGAATATCCGGCGCTGCGCCGGGGTCCGCATAGATGGTCACATCGGCATCGTCCACATCTACCGGCTTGGCTACGTCCAGATCTTCCAACAAGGACTGGGCCGCACCGCAGTCCGCCGGAACATCGGTCAGGCTGGCACCGTAATGGCTGAACAGCACCGTGCCGTCCTTGTCCAGCACCAGGGTCAGCGGCAGCTGCTGCTGACCGTTGGCAGGCGAGTGATAGCCGCGGCGCTTGGCATCCCGCATGATCTGCCATGCTTCCAGGCTGTAGGTGCTCAGCGCTCCGCTGCGGGTGGGAATATCCAGCAGGTCATACAGAACGCCGTCCGCATCGCACAGCAGAGGATAGGGCAGGGTATCCGGCCCCACGCTGCGGGCCAGGCGGTCCGCGCGGGAACGCACCACCAGCGCCAGGCTGCCGCCGGTCAGCTCGTCATAGGTGGCGGCATACCGCCCCACAAAGGTGCGGGTGATGGGGTGGCCGAAGTTGCTCATGAACACCAGTACCAGCGGTGCATGCTCCGCCAAAAGCTGGCGGAAACTGTTGGCCGCGCTGTACGGGGTATCGTATTTGAAAAACGGCAGTTTTTCGCCCGCTTTGATCTGCTTACCCAAAACGACAACAACCTTTCGTTCAAATAAGAAAGAATAGAGAATAAAGAATAATGCCGGTATGCGTGCCGCGCACATATATTAAAGATAGGCCCAAGCCGCATTTCTTGAGCCGAGCAACGCGAGGCGGTCCACCAACATTATTCTTTATTCATTATGAATTATTCATTTTCGCGCAGCGTAGCAGCGCGAAAAAAAGGGGAAAGGCATTCCCTTCCCCTGTAAGGTGTACAAAAAATCCCGCGCGGCCGTCTGCAGCCAATCAAAACCTACCGTTATATGGCAGGTGGGTGCCCTGCACCCGCAATCACGCTCCCTTCTTCCGCTTGCCGTGTATACACGGGGCGGGAGGTCTGCGATCCGGCGGGGGACAAATCCGGGCTCCCAAAGATTGATTAGTAGGATTATATAAAGCTGCAACAAATCGAACCACGCAGGGTTTAGCTAAGTGCTGCGATGCGGTTAAGAGGGCTGGCCTTCCACATCGTCATCGTCGATGTCATACATGGCGCGCAGACGCTCTTCAAACACTTTGCCAACGGTCAAAAGTTCTTCGTCGTCATCCACAATGTCCATATATTCACCGGCCTCATCGGTGCCGATCCGCATCAGAATCAGTTCGGCCTCTTCGTCCAGGCTTTCGGGATCTTCCTGATAGGGAATCACGGCCAGGTAGCGGGTGCCGTTTACTTCGGTCGCGTCGATCACTTCAAAGGTGCATTCCTTGCCGTCTTCGTCCTCAAGGGTCAAAAGATCCGGCTGTGCTTCCTGAAGCATTTCGGGGGTCAGTTCATCTGCCATGGTCAGTTTCTCCTGTCATCAAAAAGGGGCATATTTTGTTGTTTCCCCTCGTTTTGTCTGTATCTAGTTTACCGTGTTTTTCCTCAAACGTCAAGCTATTCATTTCACCAAATCTGTGATATAATATTCTATGTATTGAATAAATTCGCTGAGCCGTAAAAAGATTTATTGCGGTATTTTTGTCCAAGGGGGTATGCCCATGAAACGACTCATCCATACCGCGGTGCTGGCTGCGGCGCTGGCTTTTGCCCTGCTGCTGTGCGGCTGTTCCGGCGCGGAAACCAGCCATAAAGCCCCGCAGCGCGCCGCAGTGGAAAGCGGGGAACGCCAGTTTGCCCAGCCGTCTGACGGGGATTTTATCGCCATCTTTTCCACTTCCCTTGGCGAGGTGCGCGCTGTGCTTTACCCGGACGCTGCCCCCATGGCGGTACAGAATTTTGTGGGCCTGGCCCGCAGCGGCTACTATGATAATACGGTGATCTGGCGCGCCCAATACGGCTTTGCCGTGCAGGGCGGTGATGCAGGCGGAACGGGCAGCGGCGGCGCGACCATCTGGTCCAATAACCCCTACCCGCTGGAAGCGGACAGCAGCCTGCGCCACTATGCCGGTGCGCTCTGCGCGGCCTTTGCCCAGGGCGGCGAGGTGACGGGCGGCAACAGCCAGTTCTATTTTGTCACAGCCCTGCCAAACAGCGTGGATGAAACCATGCAGCAGCAACTGCGAGATAACGGCTATTCCGATGAGCAGGTCTCCGCCTATGCCGCGGCGGGCGGGTTGCCCTACCTGGATAACACCGATACCGTGTTTGGCCAAGTATACGCGGGCATGGATGTGGTGGATCAGATTGCTTGTGTTCCTACGGTGAAGAATGAGGACGAAACCGACACCTACCGCCCGCAGGAAGACAGCACCGTTACCATTTACAAGGTAACCATTGATAATTACCCCGGCCCCAGCGCCGATGATACCGCCGACAGTGCGGCTTCGGATTCCAGCGCCCAGTAATAGAATATGCAGCCCAATAAAAAATATCCCACAGGTTTCATGGCATATCAGCCAAAACCTGTGGGATATTTTTGTGTGATTATTTCTTTTTGGTGTTACCGCCCATCCGGCGGTCACGGTGGGCGTATTCGGCCAGGGCTTCATCAAAGCACTGCTTGGTGAAATCCGGGAAGAGCACCGGGGTAAAATAGAACTCTGCATAGGCGCACTGCCACAGCAGGAAGTTGGAGATGCGTTCCTCGCCGCTGGTGCGGATCATAAAGTCCACAGGGGGCAGCTGGCGGTACAGGTGGCTTTCAATCGTCTGCTCGTTGATGTCAGCCGGGGCCAGAGTGCCGTTCTGCACCTCACCGGCAATGGCGCGCATGGCATCGGTCAGCTCGGCGTGGGAACCATAGTTCAGGCAGAAGTTCACAATGCCGGTCTTGTTGTCCTTCGTCAGGTCCATCATGTAGTCCATAGCGTCCAGCACGCGCTGCTGCAGCCCTTCACGTCGGCCGCTGAACAGTACCTGACAGTCGCGCTCGTTCATTTCCTCGGCAATGGTGCGGAAGTTATTGGCAAATAGGTCCATCAGGTAGCCGACTTCCTTGGCATCGCGGGCAAAATTCTCGGTGGAAAAAACATACAGGCTCAGCACCTTGATGCCGCAGTCACCCACAGCATAGCGGGTGATCTCTTTCAGGCGGTCAAAACCGGCCTTGTGGCCAAAGCTGGCGGGCAGGCCGCGGTTCTTGGCCCAGCGGCGGTTGCCGTCCACAATAATGGCGGCATGGGTGGGGATGCGGGTAAGTGCTTCAGGCATGGGAAAACCTCCTTGTTATGCTTGCTCCGGGGCAGTGGGCGCGGCAACCTCCGGCGGTTCTTCGCCGGGGTGGGCTTTGCGCCATGCCAGAAAACTTTCCAAGATCACTGCGGCGGAAACCGAATCCAGCCGAGCTTTGCGGTCTGCGCCAAAGGTGCTGTTGGCCGAAAGAATGCCTGCCGCCGTTACCGTGGTGCGGCGTTCGTCCCACAGCACAACGGGCACCCCGCAGGCAGTGGAAAGCCGCGCGGCAAAGCGGCGGCTTTTTACGCAGCGGGAACCCTCGGTGCCGTCCATGTTGCGGGGCAGGCCGCACACAACGCCCTCAGCCCCCTGGGCCAGCCGGGCAGCGGCGGCAGCCTCCGCTACTTTGTTCAGGCTTTTTTCCTCAATCTGCGGGGTAACAGGCGTAACGATCAGCTCCGAAGCATCACATACCGCCAGCCCCGTGCGGCGCTCCCCGTAATCAACAGCGATCCATTTCATTGGCGTACCTCATGTTTTGTGTAGTGTAACCATTATACCATGTGCAGAAAGTGGGTGCAATAAAGCGCGGCAGGTAGGCAGCAAAAAAAGCGCACCCCCTTATCAGTAAGGGGTGCGCAGAAAACATGGGAGAAGATAAGCTCAGATCTTCGGCATGCGCTTGTCCAGCTGGATGGTCAGCAGGCTGGCCAGGGCAATCTTGATCACATCGCCCGGCAGGTAGGGAATCACGCAGTAAGTCAGGCTGGTGGGCAGGTCAAGGCCGGTCAGCACCATAAACCAGATGGTGCCCAGCACATAGCAGGCGGCGCAGCCAACCACGCAGCCCAAGGCCAGCCAGCCGAACTTGCGGGGCAGCTTGGCGGCAAAGGCACCGGCAATCAGCGCGGCCAGCAGGTAGCCGATGGCATAGCCGCCGGTTTTGCCAAGCAGAACAGCGGGGCCGCCCTGCATACCGGCCATAACGGGAACACCCACAGCGGCCAGCAGCAGGTAAACCAGCTGGCTGGCGGCACCCCATACGGGGCCCAGCATGGTGCCTGCCATGATGTAATATCGCAGATTATGTTCTTTGCAAACTTTGTCAACAGCTAATAAATTCTTTAATATGCGAAGCTGTAGAGGGCGGATATCGTAATTTGCCATTTCTATCTGAATTTTGATTAATAAAGACTTGCTGGAATCAGTTTTTGTGCCTGTTGAAAGTCCTCTACAGTGTCCAGTTCGGCCGAGAAGAACTCGGTGGTGTCCATAACGTAAAAACTATATCCTTGTGGAATCAGTCGTTCAAAAGCCCGTTCGTAGAAAATATTATCCAATCCTTCGGTGGTAATCATAATTTCCAGTTCCTGGAATAGAGCTTTGGTATATTCAACTGACATCTTTTCGATACCGATAGATTCTCCGATAGCATCGGATATAGAGCAAACTTTACTGATTTCAACAACCTTTTGCGCATCGTCTACGATAACTTTTATTTCTTCCTCTCCAAGCTCATGACGATTTAATGCCAATATGTCGGCTTTATCTGAATCAAGCAGTTTCTCTACAATTTGAGGATCAAAAACAATATCGCTGTCTAATAACAATATTTCTTCCCCGTCTGTATATGGTCGGGTAAGCCATAATGAATAGATATTGTTGGTTGATTCATATCTGTCATTATAGATGAAAGTAATATTTTGGACAGGATAACGTGCCTGCAGAAAATCAACGATTTGCTGCTGGCGATACCCCGTGACGATAATGAATTCGTCGAATCCATTTTGTATCAGAGCATCAAAAGCTCTTTCCAGTAGACATCGTTCTCCTATCTTGAGGAGGCATTTGGGCGTTGTATCGGTCAGCGGGCGTAAGCGTGAGGCTATTCCTGCGGCTAATATTACTGCTTTCATTTGGATGCGATTTCTTTAATTGTGTCTATAACGATCCGGTTCTGCTCTGGGCGTCCCAATGTGATACGCAAATGAGTGTTGATATCCGGTTCATTCATAAACTTCACTTTATAACTTTGTTCGGCAAAAGCCTTTTGTAAAGCCTCTTTTAGCTCTATCGGGTATTTGATTAAAATGAAATTGGCAACCGATTCATATACTTTGAATCCGGGTAACACGCCGATTTCCTTTTCGTAGCGCTCACGGTCTTCGTTCATCAGTTTGGCGATGTTGCGGTAGTGTGCGTCCGATTTAAGAGCTGCAATGGCGATATCTTCGGATATTCGGTTGTATCCCAGATATTTATTGCTGTATCTGCTGAATTTTTCCAGTTCTTTACTCATAAATCCGAATCCCATACGTAAACCGGGCAATCCATAAAACTTGGATAAAGTACGGGAAATAATCAAATTCTGATATTTATTAACCAGTTTTTTGATATAACTGGTATCAGTTGAAACAAAAGAAGCGTATGCCTCGTCTATCAGTACCACTGTCTGGCTGGGTACTTCTGCAAGCAGTTCATCCAGTTCTTTTGGAGTTAAACCGTTGCCGGTAGGGTTATTGGGAGAAGCCAGTAAAAGAATCTTCGGATTCTCTTTCTGAATCATATCTTTCAGCGTATCAAAGTCATATTTAAAGGTGTTTCCGTCTTCGTAAAGAGGATATTGCAAAGTATGGCCATTCACCTCATCTGCAATTGACTTATAATACCACCATGAGAACTTGGGAATCAACATCGTTTTGTTTCCATCTTCTTGAGTCAGGAAGTAATGAACGGCTTGCTTCAGGATATCTTCTCCACCGTAGCCTAGCAGGACTTGTGTTTCATCTATATCATATAATTCGGATAAGAAAACAGATAATATGCTTTTCTTTCCTTCATCATAAATGCGGGTATAAAAACAAAGTTTATTTATATCGAAGTTTTTTAAAGCTTCTACTACTTCTTTCGATGGACTGTAGTTAAATTCGTTTCGATCTAAAAAGTTCAAATTCTTTTCCATATTAGTTTTGTATGATTCCTTTATCGCACCAGGTTAGTTTCCTGATTTTCGTTTCGTTCAAAATGCTGCGGTTGTTGCTCAAATTATCTGTTCCATGTAGTTCGTGATGAAGGTGGAACACAATTCCCGCAAATTTGATGGTACGCTTGCGTACACCGTTATTGATGAGGCGGCATACTAATTCATGATCTTCACTTCCCCATCCGGTAATAGCCTCATTGTACCCATTGACTTTTAATAAATCCTCTTTCCAGAAAGCCATATTGCACCCTCTGGAATATGAAATGTCCCATTGTCGATAATGCTGAAGTAGTGGGCTCAACCAAGGCAAATGCACTCCGTTGATTGTGTTTTTAGTACCTTTGTCGTGAATGGAAATTATGCAGTTTTTTTCCGCTAACATTTTTTTTGTTAAACCTTCCCGGATTAATACACGGCTACCGGTTACGAAACTACCTTTTTGGGCAAAACGTGCATGATCTTTGACGAAATCTTTGTGTAAGACGATATCTCCGTCAATTTGTATAATATATTCTTTAGATGCTTTTGCAATAGCTTTGTTGCGGATGGAGGCTAGTCTGAAGCCTAGATCCTCATGCCAGACATGAATAATGGGAACTTCGGAGGAAGCAGCCAATTGATGAATTAGTTCTCTTGTGTCTTCCTTGGAACCATCATCTGCAATGATAATTTCATCCGGAAGGAGAGATTGACGTAGCACGCTTTTAACGCATATTTCTAATGCGTCGCTTCTATTATAGGTGGATATAATTAGCGATGTACTTATGTTGCTCGCCATTGGTTTATTCATATAATTATTACTAAGTTAGTTAAATAGTTAAGGGGGCTTGCACTAAAATTCTACAAATGTATACATTTTATTTGGTTGTGACAAGCGTTGAGAGCTTTTTCAAGGTAGCTGCATCAGATTTTATGATTCTTTTTTCTGTTCTGGAATTAATAAGTATACATACAAGTTCGTTATCTTTGTGTCCCAGGCGAGTCACCTTTTCATTATAACCATTGGATTTGTATAAATCTTCTTTCCAAAAGGCCGTATAACATTCTATTATATGTAAAATATCATTAGCAATACTTCTCTTGTAAATGACTAAGAATAAAAGGGGACTTCTCCCGTGTTCTTAGGAAATATAGAACTGAAAAATTTGTAAATGAAAATGATATTTTCTGAGAAACCTATAGTGTACTATTTGTTGATAGTTTTTCCCGTTTAAACTCTGCTCTTTTTGTATTTATGACTTTTAATTAGATATTGAATGTTAAAGGGCAGTTTTAGGAATAAAAAACGTTTTATAGATTTGAATGTTAGTCGAGTTTCTAAAATAGGAGGGAGACAGTTTTGAGAGAATCTTGCTAATCCTTTTATTAAGTCAACCCTTTTAATGTTCGAGTACATCGCTGGTAGGTATCGATGATAAATTTCAAATAAATAATATAGGTTTATTTCTTTTTGAAGATGTTTACTAAGATTGTTGTCTGCTTGTATCAATCTCCTGATTTCACTAAAAACTATGGTAAGATCATTTAGATGCTTCAAAGTGTAGCCTTGTTCCATATTTGTAATAGAATCTTCTCTCTTGCAATTATAAAGATATGTTGTTTGGCTGGTTAAGGTAAATGATCTGGTATTTAAAGCGAGCATGGCATGCATTACTATGTCTTCGTGGTACACATGTTCCAAAAAATGAATATGAAATTCTCTTAAAAAAGAAAGATTATATAATTTATTCCATGTAGTTACCCATATATCATTTTTTTCTTCATAAAAGTATTGAGCCATACATAATTTACCTTTTCGTGTTATATTAGGGTAATTAGTAATTTTGAGTGAATTTTCATTCTCATCAATTTGATTGATTCCAGCTGCAACAAAGTCTACTTTTTCTTGTGAAATAATATTATATAAAGTCTCAATGCAATCAGGAACAATGGCATCGTCGCTATCCATAAAGTATAGATATTTCCCTTGAGCAGATTCAATTGCTGTGTTTCTCGTTCCTCCCAAACCGAGATTTTTTTTATGTGTAATTATACGGATACAGTTACCTCTAGGATGTGTGTGTTTAAGTTGGTAGACTATATTCATGCTGTTATCATGCCCTAAATCGTCTACTATCAAAATCTCTAAGTTTTGATAGGTTTGGTTTAATGCGGATAATAAGGCGCGTTCAATGTATTGTTCTACATTATAAATAGGCATTGAGAGAGTTATTAGGCACATACTTTTCTTTAATCATTATAACAAAATAATATTAGGTGATTACAAAGTTACTTTAATATTTGTAATGATGAAAGTTATTTCGTTTTTTATTGATTTCTTATCTCGAGCTTGCCTTGTATAGAAAAGAATAATTTCATTAGAATAAAACTTTGGATTATTTTCATTACCTTTGTTCAGAATATTATGTTTGTCTAAATAATGGGACTGATGTAAATTCTGCAATTCCTCTATTGTTTAAGACTATTGTTCTTTAATTTAAATTTTAATAATATGGTATATATTATTTGTTATGATTGGCCTTCAACATCTGGAAATCATACAGGAATGAGGTATCTTTATGAATATATTCAAAAAAGAAATCCTGAATTATATAAAATGTATACTTTTAATATGGGTAGGCGTTTTTTGGATAAGGGAAAAAGGGGGAAGAAAATCTCTGTGTTTTTTACGGCACTTAAATTAGCAATGACATATAAATCAGGAGATAAATTTATTCTTACTGAATATTTACATAGAGATTCGTATCAAATATTGTTTGCAAAAATAATACGCTTTATACGTCCTAAAGCACCTGTATATGCTATGGTGCATCTTGTTCCTGAAAAATTGGAAAGGCGATATTCAAAAGCACAAATAAAGAAGAGTTCACGATTTGTTACAGAAATTGTAACATTGGGAAGTAGTTTGACATGCTATCTTAATAATTTAGGAATAGAGAATGTTTATACTTCATTTCATTATGTCGATAATAATTATTATACTCCTTCTGCAAACCTTTATAACAGAAGTGATGATGTCAAAGTGATAGTAATGGGTGCTTTGGCACGTGACTTTGAACAGATCGCTTATATTGTTTCAAGACTTCCGCAAATTCATTTTTATATATGCAAAGGGCGAGAAAATATTGATTATTTGTTTTCAGGTTTAAAGAATGTAACATTGGTGGGGTATGTTCCGGAGGCGGAACTAAAGCATTATATGAATGATTCTGATATTTCATTAAATGTGATGAAGGATACTATTGGAAGTAATGTAATTTGTACTTCAATGGCAACAGGATTGGCGATGGTGGTTAGTGATGTTGGGTCTATACGGGACTATTGCGATGAGACCAATGCATGTTTTTGTTCTTCTCCCGATGATTTTATAGAGAAAATTATGATCTTAGCAAATGATCGAGAGTTGCTCAATTCGTTAAAAAAAATGTCTTTGAAAAAAGCACAGCAGTTTTCTATCGATAATTATTGTGCTAGCTTGTCATCTTTATTGAAATAATTGGAGAGTATAGTCGTTTACAGTTTCTTCCAAACATGATGAACTAAAACTTGCAAAGACACATTTAGTGTGAGTTTTCTTAGAGCATTGCATAAACGTAAAAGGTCGTGTAAGCTAAAGTCGTTTTTTAACGAATGCTGTAAGAATTTATATATATAACGTTTGATCGCTTTTTTGAATTTTCTTTCGTTAAGGTGGGAATGGTAGTTTATACTAATCCATTCTATGAAAAGTATTGTTGCTCTAATCTTTTCTTTATTGAAATGAGTGGAGTTTGATATATTCTCTCCTTCGGCATTTCTCCAACTGACGGGATTGCCTGGTAAAGATATGATCCCTCCTGTAAATTCTGCAAATTTAGCCCATGTCGCATCATCGGTGCACCAGGCCAAAGGGAACTTAATAAATCCTCCCGTTTGTTCCCATACTGTTCGGCTAAATACATACTCACAGGCGGCAGAACTGATTTTTCCAGATAATTTATCTAATAGGAATTCATAACCAGAAGTTAAATCGGTTTTAAAAGGAGGGTTTTTATACTTTAGTTTGCCATACTCGTCAACTACTTCTAAAGGGAAACGGAATATACGTTTTTCATCAGAATATTTTTGTGAGGCTTGAATTACACGTGCTACTCCGTCAAAGGGCATTAGGTCGTCATCTGAAAAAAGCCATATAAGTTCTTCTTCTGACAATAATATACATCGTTCCCAATGGCCGGGTAGGTCTTTTTTACCCATGTTTTGCTCAAAACGATGATATATAATGTCAAACTTGTTTTTGTAATGATCTACTATGGTCTTTAATGGGTAGGGACTTGCGTCATCACCAATGTATACGGTAAACTCGTGGCTGTTTTGTTTAGCGATAGAATCAAGTGTTTCTTGTAAAAAGCGTGGTTTATAAGCTGGTATGATAATTGCTAATTTTTTCATTTTTATTGCTATCAATTAGGTTTTGCAAATATACACATTCGGTTTGTTTAAATATTGTATTTGCAAACTTTTGTGATGGAAAACTATACTAGCAAGTTGCTGATAGCAAAATAATCCATTGAATTTTCTCTTTTGTTTTTCAGATTATATGTATGTATTATTAATAATAGTTAATTGCATGTGTGAAATTCTGCTCTATTTGTAAACAATCTCTTTTTAGATACTTCCTATGGATATTATTCCTTACTTTTGCAAGTAGAAAATGAATATTCAAATATGGAATCTCAATACTCGGTAAGCGTTATCATCCCTATTCATAATACAGCTCCGTATTTACGACGTTGTATAGAGTCTGTACGTAATCAGACGTTGAAAGATATAGAAATCATATTAGTAGATAATTTGTCGACCGATGATTCTCCTTCTATTTGTGATGAATATGCTAATATTGATTCTAGAGTAAGAGTGTTGCATCTTGATGAGGCAGGTTTGTCTATAGCTCGTAATGCAGGAATTGAAATAGCGACTGCTCCATATATTGGGTTTATAGATAGCGATGATTATATTGAACCGACAATGTATGAAAACATGTTGTCAGCCATGGTGCAGAATAAGGTTTATATGGTATATTGCAATTTTTGCTTTGAATATGAAGATGGCTGTATAGAACAAAAGTATCCTGATACAGGTAATGTGTATGTACGTACTAGTCAAGATGTTCAGCGGGATATTATTTTTGAGAGAGTAAGTAGTTCTGCTTGTACCAAACTTTTTGATAAGATTTTTTTTGATTCTTATCGCTTTCCTATAGGTATGTTTTTTGAGGATCATGCGACTATTTATCGCTGGATAAGTATTTGCGATAAAATAGTTTGGATTGATGCTGCTTATTATCATTATATACAGAGAGGTGATAGTATTTGCCATACAATCAATTCTATAAAACGTTATCATTATTTCTTGGCTGAATATTCAAGATTGGAGTTTGCAAAGGAGCGGCGGTTGTTTGAAGGTAGAGATTGGTGTGATGCCGTCAATGTGATTGTGGAAAATTGCTTTAATCATTTTCAAGAGTTTATGACGGATCCTAATCATCAATTGTATCCTGTTGAAATTAAAGATATGAGGAATAAGTTGAGTAGATGGCGTTTTTTATCAAGAAAAGAATTGTCTTCTAAATATTATAAACGATTACGTAAGATAACTTATTTTTGGTCGATTTATTATTGGACTCACTTTGCCAAGAAAAAGAATTAAAAAATGACATGATGGAAAAAGAATCCCCTTTAGTTTCGGTTATTATTCCTGTTTATAATGCGCACAATTCGATAGCTAAAACGTTGCAGAGTGTTATTAATCAAACGTATACTAATCTTGAAATTGTTGTAGTGAATGATGGAAGTACAGATGAAAGTTTAGATATAATAAAGACGTATGCGGTTGAAGATCCCCGGATTGTTGTATTTGATAAACAAAACGAGGGATTAGTGCAGGCGCGTAAATCGGGTATAGATATTGCTACTGGCAAATATATCCAATATTTAGATAGTGATGATATTATGCATGAGGATGCAATAACTAGACTGGTTAATAAAGCAGAGGAAACGCAAGCGGATATGGTAGTGGCCCCTTTTATGTTTTGCTATGATGGAGAGTCTCATAAATCAACTTTTTTTAATTTTGTAGAGTTGTCAGGCGTGGAGTTTTTGAAAAATATTCTTTTAAAAAAGGCTTATTGGTGTGTATGGTCAAAATTTCATCTTCGATCATTATATCAGAATGAGATAGAAAGACCGGATATATCATTTGGTGAAGATGTCGTTCTTTCCACACAATTATTGTTATACTTACAAAAAGTCGTTTCAGTTGATTATATAATCATTGACTATAATTTTACCAATACGTCAATGTCACATCCTGCGAATTTTGATGATAAAAAGTATGGAGACTTTGTGAATTATACAATATGGATTGAAAATTATATTGATAAAAAAGGGTTGGGGGAAGAGATGAAGGAAGCACTTGCTCATTTCCATCTTGAAAATGCTTTTAGAAGAATTTATTGGAAACGTTTTGCTGGTATTAGGAAGGAAATGAAACGGCTTGTTAATGAAATGGAATCCTATCCTTGTTTAATAAATGACTTGTCAAAAAGAGAACGTAAGATTGTGAATGCTTATAGAGTATCAGGTTTCTGGGGAGATTTGAAACTTAGATATTATAAAATGCGTCATAAACTATAATGTTTCAAATAAATTAAGACGTTGAGAAATGAAGCATATATTGTTTATCGCTTATAATTTAGTAGGAGGGGGTGCAGAAAAAGCTCTTGTGGAATTATTGCGACATTTCGATTATTCCCGGTATGAAGTGACATTATGTTTGTTATATAATGAAGGGGTTTATATTGATGAAATCCCGGCTAAGGTAAAAGTTATTTATTAAACAAGGATA
>ERZ827469.2260-NODE-2260-length-14996-cov-3.934877_pt1 | contig 14996 bp, 12 predicted proteins | sample MGYA00519917_ERZ827469 | MGnify/ENA primary metagenome ERZ827469 (study PRJEB31778, sample SAMEA3449314) | human gut metagenome | biome: human gut; feature: human-associated habitat; material: faeces | place: United Kingdom | collected 2010/2012 ... | reverse complement strand
CCGATCCAGGTGAGCTGCGGGTCGATGGAGATGAGCTCGCTTCCGCGCTTCATCGCCTCGACGATCCAGTGGCCGAGGAACGCGTCGGAGTTGCACACCACCGGGTTCGTGCCCCAGAGCACGATGCACTCGGGCACCACCCAGTCCTCGTCGTCCTCGTAGCGCTTCTCGCGGAACTGGCTCATGTCGGCGACCCACTGGTTGCCCATGACCACGTAGCACAAAGCAGTACGGGGCAGCATGCAGGAGTCGCCCGAGAGGAAGCACAGGGTCAGGTCGGGGCCGCCGAAGTTGGCGTACTGGTTGTGGGCGATGACCTGGGAAACGTTGCGGCCGGTGCCGATCATCGAGATGATGGACTCGGGGCCGTCCTTCTCCTGGTACTCGCGCACGTGCTCGCAGATGATGTCGTACGCCTCGTCCCAGCTCACGCGCTCCCACTTGTCCTCGCCGCGCTCGCCGACGCGCTTCATCGGGTACTTCAGGCGGCTCTCGTGATTCACGAGCTCGGGCAGCTCGAGGCAACGCATGCACAGGCGACCCTGGTTGAACGGCGAGTTGGGATCGCCCTCGACCTTGACGAGCTTGCCGTCCTCGTCGGTGTAGAAGATGACCTGGCAGCCCTCGTGGCACCCCGGGCCCGACCACATGGTGGTGCGGGTCGCCGTGAGGTCGCCCTCCTTCCAGTGAAGCTTCTTCGGGTACAGATCGAGGTTGTACTCGTTGTTGTACTCCATTCCTTCTCCTCTCTCGAACCTCGTATTTGACGCGATGATCGGCTCCGCCAAGCCTGCGCTTAAACAGGCGAGCCAGTGTTGACTCCGATAACCAAAGCACTTGAACGGATGGATTCGCGAGTTCCCCCGACCGTTCATTACCCCTCAAGCGCCGCGCGCCGAATATGAATTCATTCTAGAAAGCGGGCATTCAAGCCCGAAACGGCAAAGTATCCAAAAACCGATACCAAGTTTTGGAAGATCTTCCATAGGCTTCGATTCGGCGTGGTCCATATACTTCATCGCGTTAAGCGACTTGCGAGGGAAGCTGGCAAGCGAGGCATCAAGGCTCATCGACTCAGCAAGCACGATCAGCACGCGAAGCTCCTCGCCGCTCCCCGCGTTGCTTTCGACGGCAGCAAGAACGCAAGTGCGAGCAGAGGGGAGGAAACATGCTGACGGAGAGGGATAACCTCCTGGAGGTTATCCACAGGGGGAAGCCGGAGCGCTTCGCGAACCAGTACGATGCGTTCGAAATCGTGTCTACGCCGATCATGGAAAACCGCAATCAAGCAATGCCCGGCGAGATCAACAAGATCAACGATTGGGGCTGCACGGTTTCGTGGGAGGAGGGCCAGCCCGGCGCCTTCCCCGTGCACAAGCCCGGCACCATCGTGATGCCGGACGTCGAGGAGTGGCGCGAGACGGTCAAGGCGCCGAAGGCCGATTACGCCAAGATCGACTGGGAGCCGTTCATCGCGCAGGCCGAGGCGATCGACCGCAAGGAGCACTTCGTGACCGCCATCGAAGCGCCAGGAGTCTTCGAGCTGTGCCATTACCTCGGCGAGATCACCAACATCCTCATGGCCTTCTACGAGAGCCCCGAGGACCTGAAGGACCTCATCAAGTACATCACCGAGTGGAAGCTCACCATAGCCGAGGGAATCTGCAAATACCTTAAGCCCGATGCGCTTCTCCATCATGACGACTGGGGCACCGACGTGTCCACGTTCGTCTCGCCCGAGATGTTCGAGGAGTTCTTCCTGCCCTCCTACAAGGAGCTCTACGGCTACTACCACGACCACGGCGTCGACCTGGTCGTGCACCACTCCGACTCCTACGCCGCCACGCTCGTGCCCTACATGATCGACATGGGCGTCAACATCTGGCAGGGCGTCATGCGCGTCAACGACATCCCCGCCCTCATCGAGAAGTACGGCGACAAGATCTCGTTCATGGGCGGCCTCGACAGCACCGTCGTCGACGTGCCCAACTGGACCCCCGAGCTCATCCGCTCCGAGGTTGAGAAGACCTGCGAGCAGAACGGGCCTCTGAGCTTCATCCCCTGCGCGACCCAAGGCATGGCGATCTCCACGTTCCCGGGCGTCTACGACACCATCCACGACGAGATCGACCGTTACAGCAAGATCTATTTCGCGAAATAAAGAGATGCAGAAGCTCGATCGAGAGCGCCCGATCAGCAGCAGTGCACAGATTCGAATTAGAACAGGACCACCATGAACGAAACTCGCAGCAAACAGAAAATGAGCGCACCGTACGTTAAAACCGCGGTATCGGCATGCCTCATCATGAGCGCCATGATCGCCGGAACCGTGAGCTTCGGCTTTTTCATGGATCCCGTGACGAGCGACCTCGGGTTCGACCGATCCACGTTTTCCCTTTACTTCAGCCTGATCACCATCGTGGGAACCATCACCTTGCCCCTGTACGGAAAGCTAATCGCACGCTTCGGAACCCGTCGGTTCGTCATCGTCGGAGGAGCTTGGACGGGAGCGACCATGGCGGCGCTCTCCCTGTGCACGACGCTGCCGATGTTCTACGCTGTAGGCTGCCTGATCGGGCTCGGTTTTTTCGCCTGCAGCTATGCCGTCGTTCCCGTTATCGTAAACGAATGGTTCGTCGAGAAGAACGGCTTCGTCATGGGCGCCGCTGCGGCCTGCGGCGGGATCGTCGCCATGGTGCTGAGTCTTGTCTTTCCGGTGGTCATCGAATCGATGGGCTGGAAGACCGGATATGTCCTGCTCGGAATCGTGGTGTTCGCGCTGACGACGCCCGTCGGAATCCTCCTGCTCAAGTCGAGCCCCAAAGAGATCGGGCTTGCCGCCTTTGGCGCCGGGAGCAATCCATCCGCCTCCTCGAAAATGGAGCTTCACGGCGTTCCTTACAGCAGCGCTCTCAAAATGCCGCAGTTATGGGCGATTCTCATCGCTTTTCTCCTACTTGCCGTTACGGTTACGGTCACCCAGCACCTCGCCGCCTATTTCGTGAGCACAGGGTTCGATCCCATCATGGCAGGCGTGTTCATGTCCGTCATATCGGGAGGGCTCATCTTCACAAGCTCGGGAGCGGGCATCATCGCCGACAAGCTCGGCCTCGTGAAGACCCTCTTCCTTTGCTCGGCGCTTTATCTCGTATCTTTCGTCCTTCTGCCGGCAAGTTCATCCATCATCGTCATTTGCATCGCCCTTGTCCTGATGTCCATCGGCAACGCGGACACCTCCGTATTCGCCCCCATGGTCACCGGAGCCGTGTTCGGACAGCGCGACTATGCGGCAATATGGGGGCTGGTCAGCATGGCCAACGTCCTCGGCCAAGCAATCGGCGCGCCGCTTTGGGGCCTCGCCTTCGATCTAACGGGAAGCTACGTACCGGGAATGTACATTTCCGCTGCCATAGTCGCGCTCTCATTCATCATGCTCGCCTGGGCATCGAAAAAGCCGAGGTCAAATTAGTTAATCCCGAAACAACACGCTCACTCGCGTTTCCATCCCCTAGCGACAATGGCTGCGTATTCGCAGCCATTGTCGTTTGCAAGAAAAAAAGCGATCGCTTGCCGCATTAAGCGAAAGGGTATGGACGCTCCGTCACAGCACCGGTGAACGCATGCAGATATCAACGAGACCAGGCAACGCCCCTTTCGATCCCCCTAAAGTCTCGCGATGTTCCCTTGAACTTCGGCGTTAACGCGATCCGCCAGCTCCTCGCAACGCACACCGTTTTTTTTCATAGCGAAAGCAGAATGATCGATTGCCGAAACGACCGAGTGCGCCAGCTCCTCAACTCTCACCATCGCTCGACCGGAGGGAAGCCCCATCTTTTTCGCTTGCTCCTCGAACGACCGAGCGGACACATCATCAAGGACGTGCGCACGCCCAATGGACATGGCCATTCTTCTAGAAAGACCCCCATAGCATGACGTGCAGACCAGATCATACGCGGGCGCTACCCGCAGCTCACGCCAGGTAAAATCTCTCAGCAACGCGAAGTTCTTCAGATGAGCATCGCAATTGCCGATCAGATAGTTAAAGATCACCATATCCCACAGCTTCCACAAATCATCAATTGGATTCGTGGAGACAGAATTGACCAAACCGACTAACTTATCGAGGTAGCTAGCTCCCCCCTCTTCGTATTTCCTCTCGGGCACGATTCCTAAGGCCTGGCAACAATCCTCTTGATGCAAGCGGGCGGGCACGGGAAGCCCGTCAACCGCTCTCACCGAATTCGAAAGATCGCGATCGAAGCGTTCGGTGCAGATAATCGGCCCATCGACGTCCATCAACTCTACTTTCGGCACATCAAGCCCGAGCCTTCCGGCAGCAAGCGCGCATAAGCACTCGTTAACCGCGGAGTCGGGAAACCTCGTCCCCGCTGGTTTGAGAATGTGCGTCGAAGGCGCTAACCCAGACGGCTCGAACCATTTGCCGTCAGAACTTCGATACAAAGCTATCTTCGCCTGACTTCCGGCAAGGGAAAAACGCGCGCGCTCACTCACCTCCGCTGCCAACGGATAACTTTGCCTCGAAAGACGCACAAACGTCTCTTCTTTCACCGGAGAATAGCCATCTTCAGAGGTTTGAGATGGCCCCTGAAGGGATACGGCGCCGATACACTCATGACCAACCGCATTGAGCAATTTAACGTATGCGGCATAGGAAACATGAAGTCTCGAAGCGATCGCACTGCGCGCTCCTCCCTCAGGAAGCAGCCCATCGAAATACGGTCTCATCCTCTTCGCGGGAAACGGATCTGATCGCAAGGGAAGGGTGACGGACAACAGTCGCGCATCCGGCGAAGCCAACCACGTTTCATCATACGAAAACGATTCCCCAACTCCGGGAGCAGTCGTTATCGCGCCCGCCCGGATGCTAGCCCCGCCCTTTTCGACGTAAACCTCGATCCTCATATGTCCTCACCGGTTCTTTTCATCACGAACAGATCCAAGCCGAGACGGCTTACGATAAACAGGGCTTTACCTATCTCGGCGGTCTCCTTCCCGTTCTCCAGATTGGACAGGTACACTGCCGAGCATCCGCAATAACTCGCGAGCTCCGCCTGCGTGTAACCGAGTTCTTTCCTGCGTTTCCTAACGGCAGCCCCGAAGTCGTCGGTATCCAGTATCCTCATGAGGCACCTCATATAAACGTACGCTTATAAACAGACGTGATCCACTGCATTATAAACGTTCGTTTATACGAAGACTAGATCAGGTTTTTCGTAAACGTCCGTTTATGCCAAGACGGTTCCGCCCGATGCTCGCAAGCACCCATGAAAAAGCGCTCGCAGCATGAATGCCGCGAGCGCTTTAGAGAGAGCGAACACCTCGTCCGCCACGCAGACGGGGGAACGCATCCTAGTGGTGGAACAGGCGCATGCCCGTGAACGCCATGGCGATGCCGTACTTATTCGCCGTCTCGATGACGTTGTCGTCGCGGATGGAGCCGCCCGGCTCGGCGATGTAAGCCACGCCCGACTTGCGCGCGCGCTCGACGTTGTCGCCGAACGGGAAGAACGCGTCGGATCCGACCGTCACGCCCTCCATCTTCGCGATCCACGCCTTCTTCTCCTCGCGCGTCAGCGGCTCGGGCTTCTCCGTGAACACACGCTGCCACTCGCCTTCGCGCAACACGTCTTCCCACTCCTCGGAGGTGTAGATGTCGATAGCGTTGTCGCGATCGGGTCGGCGGATGCCCTCGACGAACTTCAGGCCGAGCACCTTCGGATGCTGACGCATCCACCAGTTATCGGCCTTGTCGCCCGCCAGGCGCGTGCAGTGGATGCGGCTCTGCTGGCCCGCGCCCACGCCGATGGCCTGGCCGTCCTTCACATAGCACACCGAGTTGGACTGCGTGTACTTCAACGTGATGAGCGCAACCATCATGTCGATCTTGGCCGTCTCGGGAATGTCCTTGTTCTCGGTCACCACGTTCTCGAGCAGCGCTTCGTTGATCTCGAAGTTGTTGTGGCCCTGCTCGAAGGTGATGCCGAACACGTCCTTGAGTTCGAGCTCGGCGGGCTCGTAGTCGGGGTCGATCTTGACGACGTTGTACTTGCCCTTCTTCTTGGTCTTGAGGATCTCAAGCGCCTCGTCGGTGTAACCGGGCGCGATGATGCCGTCGGACACCTCGAGCTTCAAATAGCGCGCCACGTCGGCGTCGCACACATCGGACAACGCCACCCAGTCGCCGTACGAGCACAGACGGTCCGCTCCACGCGCACGGATATAAGCGCAAGCGATGGGCGAGAGCTCTTCCTCCTGATCGACGAAGTAGATCTGACGGTCGACCTCGGACAAAGGATGCCCCACCGCAGCACCTGCGGGAGACACGTGCTTGAAAGAAGCCGCGGCAGGCAGACCCGTCGCGATCTTCAACTCGCGCACGAGCTGCCAAGAGTTGAACGCATCGAGGAAGTTAATGTAGCCCGGCTTGCCGCACAGCACCTCGATGGGAAGGTCGGAACCGTCCTTCATGAAGATGCGCGAGGGCTTTTGGTTGGGGTTGCAGCCGTATTTCAGCTCAAGTTCGTTCATGGATTTCTCCTGTTCAGAGTTTCATCAAAGTCGTAGAAGTCGGCGCGGTCAAACGACGCGACCCACAAGATCGCTCGCGATCCGAGCAAACGTCTGCGGTATCTCCGGCGCCGGCGGGGCGACCGAACCCGAATCGCCGGCGCAGGCGAAGCGAGCTAGTCGCCGAGGTTCTTGTTGTACAGCTTCACATCGCCGCCGACGTTGGCGTACAGCGATACCTTGTTGTCGGCGTTGAGCGCAGCCCAAAGCTCATCGGGCTCGGGCAGGGAGACTTCAATGGGCTCACCGGCGAAAGTCGGCAGCGGATTACCATCGCCCTGGTACGTGCTGATGAAATAGCCGGTTCCCACATCAGCGCCTTCGTAAGCGAAGAACTCGCGCAGGCAGCGACCGCTTTCCTGATGCTTCAGGATGGACATCTCGAACGATCCGTCGGGGCGGACGATGGCGGAAATACGCGGCGTGAAGTTAGGGGCGTCGGGCTCGTACTCGCGCTTCATGCAGCCGGCGCGGAAATCGCCCGCCTCGACGATGGTGTCGGTCTGATCACCGTTGGTGACCACGAGATCGTCGCCGAGCGTGCGAACGGGATGGTAGATGATCAGGCTCGGATCCTCGAGCTTCGCAGGATCGTGCGCTTCGGTGCGAATGCCGTCATCGGTCTTCACGAAGACGCGGTTGCGGCTGTTCTGGCTGCGGCCCATGATGAAGTAGTACACGCGATCGGCGCCCACCACGATGCCGCGTCCGGGATACGGGTTGTTCTCCAGCAGTTCGACGAGATTTTGCATCAGCACTCCTTGAAATCGGTTCCAACGCACGCCAAGAGAGAAGCCGACCCGCCGCCAAACGCAAAAGGGCAAGCCACTCACTTGCACGGCTTGCCCAGACGGTCGGCATTGTATGCGCACCGCTCCCCTGTGGTTACCCACGTCATCCCGTCAGTCACGGCGCGTTCTCTTCGCTCGAAGAATACCACGATCGCGCGTCCCCGACCGATCCGATTCGGTCATCATCACAGCTTACCCGGGAGACGACGCCCGGCAAAGCCGTCGACGCGCGACCGCGAACGATCGCGGTTACTGCGCTGCGGGCTTAGGCGAGCCGCAATCAACGCAGAACTTGCCCGTGTTACGCGCCCCGCACCCGCACGTCCACACCTCGGCAACCACAGGCCTCGGCGATCCGCACTCGGAGCAGAACTTGCCCGCATTGCCGGCATGACCGCAGCGGCACGTCCATTCCCGCGCTGCAGGTTTGGGAGAGCCGCACGCCGTGCAGAACTTCCCCTCGTTGCCAGCCTGGCCGCACCCGCACGTCCACGTCGGCGCAGGCGCGCTCGCGCCGGCTTGCCCGCCGCTTTGCGCCTGCTGTCCCATCTGGTAGAGATCCTGCACGCTCGCACCGCCCGCGCCCTGCGCCATGTTCATCCCCATGAACGCCATGGCCGCGCCACCCGTGTTCTCGGCGGCCGCTTGCATGGCGGCTCCCTGAGCCCCCACCATGTACGCGGCGGCGAGCGTCGGATCCTTGAACGCCGCGCTGCGCTGCATTTCCTTGATCATTCGCTCGTCCGCCTCGTCGGCCTTCACCGAGGAGACGCCCACCTGCTCGATCTCGATGCCGCGGTAGTCGCGCCACTGCGCGGAGAGCTCCTCCTTCAAGACCTCCGCTAGCTCGCGCGTCTTTCCCGGCAGCTCGGAGTAGCGAACGCCCATCGCGGAAACCTTCGCGAACGCAGGTTGCAAGGCGGTGAGCAGCTCGCTTTTCAGCTGGCTGTCAAGCTCGGAACGGTTGTACTCGTCGGCGAAGTTCCCGCACACGTTGGCGTAGAGCAGCAGCGGGTTCACCACCTTGTAGCTGTATTCGCCGAAGCACCTGATGGCGATGTCGATGTCGATGCCGGCGCGCTCGTCCACCACGCGGAAGGGAACGGGCGAGGGCGTGCCGTACTTGTTCCCGACGATCTCCTTCACGTTGAAGTAGTACACGCGTTGGTCTTTCGGAGGCTCACCGCCGAAGACGAAGCGCTTCCCTATGCTTTCGAACACCTCGGCGATACCCGAGCCCAGATCGCCCTCGAAAAGGGAGGGCTCGGTACCCATATCGTAGACGTACTCGCCCGGCTCGGCGCATACGTCGACCACCTTGCCCTGCTCGACGATGAGCATGCACTGCCCGTCGGCGATGGCGATGACCGAGCCGTCGGTGATGACGTTATCGGTCCCCTTCGTGTTGCTCGACCGTCCGGACACGCGCTTGCGACCCTTCACGGCCAGCACGTCAACCGGCAACGCCTCGCAGTAGAAGTATTCCTTCCATTGATCGGCCAGGGTGCCGCCCGTCGACCCGACCGCCGCCTTCACCAAACCCATATCTGCCTCCTACTCCTGCGAGCGAGCGCTCGAAAAGCCCCGCCCGTCATCGACATCATCGAAACCGCCCGGCAGCACGCCCGACGGGCATTCGCTAGAACTTGCCGCTCGTTCCCGAGAACCCGCCCGACGAGCTCGATACCGAGCCTCCGCCGCCACCGCCGCCGCTGCTCTTCTCGACAACCACCTCGCGCACCGTCGTCGTGTGCGTGAAGACATCGCGCCAATCGTCAAGCTGAAGCTGCCCGGAAACGTAGGCGGACGCATTTGACGCGGGTTCGACGGAGCGCATCCTGCGCATCAGAGCCGCCATCACGAGCGCGGTCAGCACGGCGGCGGCAACCAGCGAACCGCCGATTCCCATCGCTATCTCCAAAAGCAGATCCGTCGCATCCTCAGGCGGGTTATCGTCGGAGAAGGGGTGACCTGCATCAGCGGCCGCGACATAAACGCCACACCACTTGATGTAATCGCTGAAGCCCTTATACCATTCGTTGTCGGCGAAGTCATCCAGGAAGAACCCCGCGAGCAACGCGCGGCCTTCACGGTTGAAGGCGTAGTTTCCCCGGCCCCCGTTGACCGCGACGCTGTAATCGCGCTCTTTCATGGACAGCATCAACACGATGCCCGACCCATCGCTTCCGTCAAGCGAGAGCTCCTTGTACTTCGCGACCGCCGCGTCGAACACCGACACGGTCGAGACGGCCTTGTAGTCCTCCACGGTGACGATGTTGACGCTGAACCCGCGAGTCTGCTCGACCTCGTCGGCCTGCGCTTCCAGCTGCGAGATCTCGTCGGCGGTGAGAATGCCCGCCTCGTCGTACACGTGGGCGGCGGCCGCGTGGGCCGGCATCGCGATGACGCACGCGCACGCGAGCGCGACCAGCGCAACGCACGCGGCGGCGAGAACCGAAGGTCGCCGAGCCGACGCATGACCCCGCACAAGTTCGCCCCTCATCGCAAAACCTCCCCGAGCATCAGGATGGAACCATATACGTCGAACGCGAACAGCGCGATGAGCAGGCATATCACGAAGCTCACGAGGAAGATCAGCGTCTGCGCGCGCCGCTTCTTCCTCTTGTCAACCGGCAGGTCGCCCACCATCTTGCCGGTCTGCGCGTTCATGGCGAACAGGTAGGGGGCATCCTCCCACCTGGTCGAGAGCATCCACACCGGCAGCATCGCATAGTGCGACCGCTCGCGCACGACGCCGGTGCTCGATCCGCGCGCGAGCACCATCTCGTAACCGACGACCGTGTCGCGCAGGTTGTCGAGCACCGTCACCTCGGCGCGGGCGTCCGCGCGCTCGCCGCACGCCTCCACGTCGACATCGGGCTTGTCGGCGAGGTAGCCCGGCAGATACGCAGGCGAAAACGGCACGAGAGCGCGGTAATCGAACGGCTCGATGGAATCCATGTAGTCGTCGGGCATCTTCGTCGAGGCGTCGACGGGAATCCCGAGAAACGAGATGCTACCCGATCGGTAGACGTCGAAATGATCGGTCTCGGTGACGCGGTAGTTGCCGGAAAGATACGTGCGAGACCGCGTCGCCTCGAATGACGCCGAGCCCGACGCGCTTCCGTCAAACAGCCAGAACGGCACGTAGACGCCCTTGACTTCCTTGACGTGGTTGCCGTCGGTGAACGTGTCGGGGAGGAAGGGCCTGCCTTTGTAGTGCGACTTCAGCGCGGCGATCGCCTCCTCCTTCGTCTTCGCGAAGGGCAGGACGAAATCGGGCTTGAACTCACCGCTGTAGCGCGTCGGGATGACCGCGTGGTTGTCGCAGTACGGGCACGACGTGGCGACCGTCGTCTCGTCGCAGATCAGCTCGGCGCCGCACGATGGGCAGTTGTAGATCACCATGCTCGGAGCAGGTGCAGCGGCGGTCTGCTGCCACACCTGCGCCACGCCCGCGCCTGCAGACGCGACGGCTGCAGCGGAAGACGAGACGACCTCCTCGACGGTTCCTACCGAAACCCCGCCCGCCCCTTCGGTTGCGGAATCGGGCGCATCCGCGCCCTCGGACGATGCAGCGGACGCCTCGATGGCTTCGCCCGCCCGCTTCGCCTCCTCGGACTTCGCGGCATAGACGCCCTCCACTTCGGCAACGCTGAACGAGCTTCCGCAGAAATCGCACTCAAGCTGCCCTGACTCGGCATCGAAGCGCAGCGGAGCCGTGCAGGACGGGCATTGATAGTTGACGACGCTGGTAGACATAGGGGGGGTCTCCGTTCGCTTGACGAATCGTTCGATGAACCCGCCCATTATAAGCGAACGGGAAGCGCACGGGGGCGCGGCCGAGCGAGCGCACCCCCCATGTCGTTTTAACGACCCAGGCTCTTCTCGTGCCGCTCACGCGCCTCGGCGCTGTAGCGGCGCTTGTAGCGCACGTCGATGAGCTCCGCGACGATGGCGATGGCCAGCTCGGCGGGCGTCTTCGCCCCGAACTTCAAGCCGATCGGACGTTTGATGCGCTCCCAGTCCTGCTCGGTGGCGCCGCGCGCCAGAACCAGGTCGTGAACGCGGTCGTTCTTGCCCGCGCACCCCATCATGCCGATGTAAGCGGCATCGTGCTTGACGCCCCACACGCAACCCTCGGGGTCGAACATGTGACCGCGCGTGAGCACGCAGACGAAATCTTCAGGCGACGCCGCGTAATCGTCGAGGGCGTCGAAATTACCGCCCGGGAGCAAAATGCGATGCGCATGGGGAAAACGCTCCTCGTTCACGTACGCGGCGTCGTAGTCGACCACCGTCACCGCGAACCCCACATGATCGGCGAGCGCCGAGAGCTCGCTGGCAGCGTCCGATGCGCCGAGCAGCCACACGCGCACGCGGTCGAACAAAGCGACGCTCGCCCAGGTGAGCCCATCGAACTGCTCGTTGTGCATCGAGGGCCCGCGCGTGACGTCCTTCATCTGGAACATGTCGCGCGGCGATACCTCGCGCGCCGCGACGATCTCCTTCGCATCGTTGCAGAAGAACACGAGCGGCTCGCCGTCGGCCGAGCCCACCTCGCCGTACTTCTTCGTGACCTCGTTGTCCGTGTTCGCCACCGCCGCATCGGCATCGTAGACGATCTTGAAGCCGATCCACGCGAGGTCGCCCTCCTCCACGGCGCGCGCGGCGCGTTCGAACACAACCGCGTCCTCGGCGGTCAGGCTGCCCGCGATGACATCCAGATACGACGGGTCGACGTGCTCCTTTCCCGTAAGCGCTTCCTCGGAAAAACAGGGGAAATCTGCGACGGCGAGCTCGGGCCTGACGCCCGCTCGCAGGTCGGCGGCAATTCTGTCGAGTGTTTCCTTCTCCATAGTGCTTCCTCCATAAATATTCGTAATTGTGGATAAAATACGGAACGAAAAAGGGCAGGTGGACTTGACCTTCACCTGCCCTTTCGCCTGATCAAGCTATGCAAACGTGGCGGTTCTCATCAAGGCTCATGCGCCCCTCGGCGATCACGCGCAGCACCTCAGGATAAAGAACGTGCTCGACGGCGTGAATGGCCTCCTCGAGGTCTTCGACGCTCCAGCCCTCCTGCACGCTCACCGCGCGCTGCGCCACGATAGGACCTTTGTCGTAGTCCTCGTTAGCCAGGTGAACGGTGACTCCCGTCACCTTCACGCCCGCGTCGAACGCATCCTGGATGGCGTGCGCTCCCTTGAACGAGGGCAGCAGCGCCGGATGGAGGTTGAGGACGCGATCGGGGAACGCGTCGAGCACCACCGGCGTGACCTTGCGCATATAGCCGGCCATCACCAAATACTCGGCGCCGGCAGCGCGCATCTCCTCGACGATGCGCGCGTCCGCGGCCGCAGGATCAGCGTACACGTCACGGTTGAGGGCCGTCACGCCGATACGCGCGGCTCGCGCACGTTCGATGCCGTACGCATCGGGGCGCGACGAGATAACGTGGACGATCTCGACGGGAAGCGCATCGTCGGCGATGGCGTCGATGATCGCCTGCAGGTTCGTGCCGCTACCCGACAGCAGCACCCCGATCTTAAGCTCCGAAGCCATACAGCTCCCCTTCGTTCTCGTAAGCGACCTCGCCCGTCCCTTCGACGATGCGGCCGACGCGGTAGGTCTTCTCCCCCGCTGCGGCGAGGGCCTCCTCGACGGCGCAAACACGCTCGGGGTCGACGATGAGGATCATGCCGGTACCCATGTTGAAGGTCTTGAGCGCCTCCTCCTCGGAAAGGTTCGCCGCATCGCAGACGAACGAGATGACGGGCGGCACGGGCCAGGTTCCCAACTTGACCACGGCGTCGCAGCTTGCGGGCAGCGCGCGGTTGAGGTTCTCGGAAATGCCGCCGCCCGTTATGTGCGCGAGCGCGCGAACGGCGCCGGGCTCGGCGGCGAGCACGGCGTTGACGGGCTTGACGTAGATGCGCGTCGGCTCGAGAAGCGCCTCGAGCACGCTCGCGCCGCCGAGCTCATCGCGACCGGCGCGCAGCTCATCGGCGTCCTTGCCCTCGACGCACACCTTGCGGGCGAGCGAGTAGCCGTTCGAGTGCAAGCCGCTCGACGCCAGCGCGACGAGCACGTCGCCGGGGCGGACGCTCTCGGGATCGAGCATGGCCGGGCGGTCGACCAAACCGACGCAGAAACCGGACAGATCGTAGTCGTCCGGATCCATGACACCCGGGTGCTCGGCCATCTCGCCGCCGATGAGCGCGCAGCCCGCCTGCTTGCAGCCCTCGCCGATGCCGGCGACGATCTTCGCCACCTCCTCGGCTTTCAGCTTGCCGATGGCGACGTAGTCGAGGAAGAACAGCGGCTCGGCGCCGGTCGCGAGGATGTCGTTGGCGCACATGGCCACCAGGTCGATGCCCACCGTGTCGTGCTTGCCGAGCATCTGGGCGACCTTGAGCTTGGTGCCCACGCCGTCGGTGCCGCTCACGAGCAGCGGATCGGCCATGTCCTTCGCCGCCGCGATGGAGAACAGGCCGCCGAAACCGCCGATGTCGCCGACGACCTCGGGGCGGTACGTCTCGTGCACGACGCTCTTGATGGCGTCAACCGCGCGGGCGCCCTCCGCCGTGTCAACGCCGGCCTGGGCATACGTCACTTGGTTTTCCATTGTCTTCCTTTCGAGCAACCCGTTTGAGTTTGAAACTGACGAGAATTATAGACCACTCGGGCGACTTGCCATAGCCGCCCGCACCTTCGCGACGAGGTCCGCACCGCCGCGCTCGCAAGAGCCGCCCGCACGTTCGAGGCGGGATCCTCCCCGCCAACCCGTGCGAACCGCCGAGGCCGCTACGCCACGCGCTCCCCCACGCTCGCATCGACCGACGCCGCATCTTCGGGGTTCACCGACGAACCCGAGCCCGACGCGCCGACGGGCTGATAGTCGACCACTTCCGCAAAGGTGATGAAGCGGTAGAAATCGTTGGAGTTATCGCAGGTGGAAAACGCGAACACCTGGTTGATGGAAGACGCAGGCGACGATGCGGGATCGGGCGTCACCAAAGACGCGTCCATGCGCGTCTGCGCGTAACCGGACAGCTCGGCCGCCGAGGCGAAGTTCGGGACGACGACGGTGGTGTCGGTCTCCTCGATGCGGTCGATGGCGAACGTGCTCAGCTTGTAGTTCCCGGTCGGCGTGAGGATGTACACGGTTCGGTGCGCGTTGAACGTCGCCGCATCCGTGAACTGAGCGAACTGGGCGAACATCGAGCCGTCGGCCATGTTGTGGCCGTAGATCACGTTCACCTGATCGGTGAAGTCGCCCGCGTTCTCGCCCGACAGCATGATGCAGCCGAACTCCGCGCCGAACCGGCCCGTGGTGTCGCCGCTGAACGTGTGGTTCAGGTAATGCGAATCGTCGCCGTCGCGGTGCACGATGGGGTAGCTGATCTTGGTGTCGGGAACATAGACCCAACCCACCACGTCGGGGTTGACCTCACGCAGCGCATCCCAGTTGATCTCAAAGTCCGCAAGCGTAGCGGCGGCCGGATCGCTCGGCGCCTCGAAATAATCGGTCGCGAGGGAGTCGTAGGCCTGCTGGCCGTTCCAATACGTGTAGCCGATATAGCCAAGGGCGCCGAGCGAACCCGCCAACACAAC
>ERZ827469.2245-NODE-2245-length-15056-cov-2.888874_pt1 | contig 15056 bp, 9 predicted proteins | sample MGYA00519917_ERZ827469 | MGnify/ENA primary metagenome ERZ827469 (study PRJEB31778, sample SAMEA3449314) | human gut metagenome | biome: human gut; feature: human-associated habitat; material: faeces | place: United Kingdom | collected 2010/2012 ... | reverse complement strand
CGGATGCGGTAGTTTTAACACCGTACAAAGTCCCGTCCAGATAGGTGATCTCTCCCATGGCACTGGCTATTATGGTGCGTTCCAAAGTATCAGGGTTGAGTTTGATTGTTCCGCCCGCCTCGTTGCTGCTTAAGAGAAAATATCCGTTTCCGTAAGCTGCATCGTAAAGGGGGCTGGGATAAACCTTCTCTGTCCACGTTGTACCGTTATCGGAGGTGACGAAATAGTAATTTGCGGTGCAGACTAAAAATTTTCCGTCGCCAAAGACAACTTTGTTCTTGACATTCCCAGAGGAAACGGACGAAAGATTCTTAACGACATCCCAAGTGACCCCATCGGTAGATTTGACGATCTTATCAAGGGTGACGCCGATGTAGACGCCGTTTCCGTAAGCCATACTTTGGATGGTGGGGGGTTCCGGATAGGTAAAGGTGTTTCCGGCGCTGTCAAATACATGGATGATGTCGTCTCCATTTGCGCAGCAGCAAACATAGACAGAGCCATCGGCAGTAGCTACAGAAGTGGTTTCTTCATACAGGGTATCCGCTGTCAGGATATATGCTTTGTCATTTCTTTCACAACCGTCAATCATTTTGCCGTAAACCATTGAGATCCACTTAAAACTTGTAAAATCAACATCATCCACGCCTTTTTGAAATTCAAAGGTGTAAGTACCCATTCCCATAAAAAGCCGGTTTCCCACACTTCTTAGGGTACGGTTACTTCCCGTAGGAATTCCGCTCACAACGCCCTCCCATACATTGGAACTGTTCAGCCGGTAAAGATTGGCGTCGGTGGAATCCTGTTTTACCGTATACAGCGTATGATTGAGATAAGCGATTTCTCCCATGGTGGTGTAGTTCAGCCAGCTAAACTGCATGGTGGATAGATCCACCTGCGCAATACCGCTTCCTCCAGTGCAGGAGAGATAGAATTTTCCATCTCCATAAGCGGCATATGCCATACCACTGGGAGAACTAAATTCCGTCCAGGTAATGCCATTGTCAGAGGTGATGTAGAAATAGAATTCTCCGCAAACTAAGAATTTTCCATCTCCAAAGATAGCTCTAGTCAATTGATTACCGGAGGTTACTGCTGTGTTTGTCATTCTTGCCAAAGTCCAGTTTTCGCCGTCTGTAGACTTTAAGATGCGGTCGCCCGCCGCAGCGATAAACACACCGTTTCCATAGGCTACACTCTTAATGTTTTCATTCATGTTATACTTCCTTTCTTCATTTTTTGTACTGTCCGAGTGATTTTAACGTTCTTTCTTTAACCGATGCCTGGCCAGTTATATCAGTTTGATTGTAACTCAGCAATTTGAACCAAACGAACAGTCTGCCTATTTTTCAGAACAATTTCCGAACCGGTTTTAATTAAACGAAAATTTGTTCTGTACGTGAAGCATACCATAAAACCTACCTGACATTCCATGACATCTTTTTTGGGGGCTTGAAAACAATTTAACTGTATAAGGCAGTAAAAGCAACAAATAGGGAGTAGATATTAATCCACTCCCTATAAAAGTTTGATTCTTTTATCACCGTATAATTCAATGCAATAGATTCTCCAATTACCTGCCCAAAACGGTAACGTAGCTGTGAATTCCCATAGCACCACAGCTTGCTCAAAAATCTGTACAACCTTATTAGACGCAGGTTTCAAATCCTGCCCCTCAGACAGTCCAATTTAACAGCACGCATTTCAAATGCGACTCTTTGTAAAGGTACTAGCGTCAATCAGCATCCTTCGAAATGAGGGGTACTGATGAAAAACGTTACATGTACGTGGAAGTAGTAAAATCTAGTAGTCGCTCTTTTTTGAGCGGGTTGGAAGTTCTCCTTTTTAGGGCGTCTGAGATGTCCGATTTCTCTAACTCCGCTCTAACTTCAACTAATAATACCGACTGCGAAAATTTGCGCAGTGGAGAACGTTTTCTCTTTGCTTCGTCGTTGGTTCCACACGATAATGAGCGTATTAACATGCGGGGCACTTGATTTGAGGCTGAACCCGATTACTTAGGAAAAAGCAAAAGAAAATCAGATTAAATCTGGTGGAGCGGTTAGGCAGAAATCTGCACAACCGGTCAAAACCCGCGACGAACTCGCTAAACTTGCCGGGGTATCTCATGATACCACATCCATTTTATGTGGATGTCAAGTTTTGTAAGGTTCTTGCGGGGGTACTTATAACGTCTTCACGTGCGCGTAACCGTGTCCGAAAATGATAAAGAGGATAGACCCACACTCCATAGAGCCTGATAAAACCTGAAGCGTAAAGGGTATTCTGAAATGGAATCCCCCTTCTCTAAAATGTTAGTATTTGTTAGCACCTTCACGCGTACGCGCGTAACGGTGTCAGCAAATTCTTGCTGGATGGGGTAGAGTTTCATTACCTCATCAACCAAAAAGAGCAGGCCGCAAAGCCCGCTCCAATTGCTCTATGACATAAAGGGTGGGACATTTTGTCCCTCCGTGGAATCATCATGCTTTTCCACGATGTTTGCGTAATCTTTCCCCATGTGGAAGCCCTGAACAAAGGCCCCCTGTTCCGCCGTTTCTACCTGTCGAATGATAAGTTCTATAAGTACATCATTTTCCGGTTGGCTGAGCGGGAGCGGCTTTAAATAGTCGCTCAGTGCCCTAGCAGCCTTATAAAAATCCTCTGTGCGCTCCATTTGGATTTGCAAATCTTCTATGTCAGGGAATTCAATTACCTTATTCATTCGCCATCCTCCTATACAACATTACTTTGACATGATACTTTGTCCGAATATTTCAAATGACTTTCTAAAGTCGTCGATACTGTCCCTTACATCGTCTGTATAGCCTTGCAGATCATTGACATTATCCGCAAGGGAAACAAAGGCACAACGCCCGTCAGCATCGTTATAAAAGCCACAATTGCCTTGGTAACAACTTACATATCCGCGGCCGCCGATTGAAAATAGTGGACAAATCTTATTTTTTTCCATGAAAATACCTCCTTTTGGCGTTATTGAACCCACATGAGGGGATGATTTACACCGTCATATCAGCCTATTTTTGGCCTTGAGCGGGTGCAAAGCTGTCCTGAAAATTATATTTAGAATTTTGCGTGAGGTGTACGGGATGTACGGTCTTGCGTATGTCTGTAAAAACATTTTTCGTACCCCTAGCCGTTGCTTTTATGACGTGGTAGTCAAAACATCCTTGCCTAGAATTTTGAAACAGGTGCAAAGATTTGGAAATCAATAATATATCTGACAAAGTTTACCGCATTTTCCGGCTCTTCATTAACGCCATATTCTGCATCAAAAGTTGCCGGTGAAAGATACTGTAAACCGTCATCATCGACCAGCATCAGGCTAACAACTGGAATGTGTTCTATTTCTCCCTCGTCTGTCCGATATTCCGCATACATTCCAGACGGAGCGGGGATTATTTGAATGATTTTTTTACTCATCGTTTTACTCCTTTTTGTCACGTGTCTCGCTGTCACGCAGGTTTTTAACTTCGGTATATTTCTACACTCCCTATATTCTCCTATATATATTAATGAATACAATATATAATAAAAGAAGCGTGACAACGTTACAATCCTTAATAAATCCCTTTGTTATGGGCTTTCTTGCGTCACACATTTCTTGAAAAAAGCGTGTCACTTATGTGACATCGTGACATTTTTCCACGAAACAGCGCCCAGGTTTATTGTTAAAGTATGGATGACGGATAGATTCACTAGTTAGCCCCGTCTGTCTGATGACTTCATCGGAAAATTTACGGCGGCTCAGAATGTTGCGATGCCCGTTCCTTCTGCACCAATAATCATACTCAACATAAACTTCTTGCGTTGGTTGACCGGATACATTTCCATATTCATCTAAAAATTCCATGACCGGATTATTTTCCCGCTCATATTCTTCTTGGGCCTCTATGACACATTTGGGCCTTATAAAGTCGCCGCGTTCCAATAACCGTTTTAAGGCTTGTACCGCTAAAACTGTTAAATATTCCATCTCTTCTTTTGTCCACTGACGGTCTTTTAAATTGACATTGCGGCTTTCCAGCTTGGAAAAATCCTGATTCAATGGTATCAAGAGTATACGTCCAAAAAACGCCTTTGATTTATCGCTGACAGGCGGGAGGCCATTCATGGCAAAAAATAGCTTGGCATATGGTTTAAATGGAAACGGGTCTTGTCCTTTCTTTTCTGCCACAATTCTTTCGCCGGTTACTGCTTTCTTGAAGATAGAGCTATCCGGCAAATAGGAGCTTGGAATATCATCTCCAATGTTAGCGGCCTTTCCATAGATTTCCACCAGACGAAATCGTTCAGAAAGGTCTTGCAGAGAAAGAAAGCTGGCGTTATTTTTGCCTAATAGCTGAGTAATCATGTTGAGTAGGGTTGACTTTCCATTGTTTCCGCTTCTTCCATAAAGCATGACAGCACCGCGAAAAGAATTGAGAAGATAAAAGCAGTTCCCAATAGCTTCATAGATTAATTCGATAACCTCGCTGTCATACGCCGCTATTTGGGAAATGGTTTCGGTCACAAGAGGCCGCACAGGCGCGTCCGGGTTATAATCGTATGGAAACCGATTCAAAAATACATACTCAGGGCTGTAATCCAGAAAGGTATCTGTATCCACGTTGTAAATTCTGGTTGCGAATGGGATGAGATTGGGCGGTGCTAATTCTTTGACGGGTGTAGATAGACTGGCATTCATATATTTAAATACCTCACGCCGTCTTGCGTCTGTAATGTCGGGTAATAATTCAATCATTTTTCCATGTAGGATTTCTTCCCCAGCTTTATAAACCCCATTGTGATAAACATGTAATGTCCCGTTGATCTTGCAAACCGAACAATGTTGGGTAAGATAATCCCCCATAATGTTATGCATAAACTTCTTTTCGTGGAAAAAACAAGGGAGCTGTTCCGGTTCCATTGCCTTGTCAGATACAGAGTATCTCGGCGTCTCCCCGGCCAACCGTTCAATAGCTTTAACGGCCCCTTGTTTTCCCATATGATTCAATAAATCGCTGGCGTCTCCATGCTTTGGCAGTTCTGGCCATATTTTTGTTAAATCCAAAACCTTTACGCTCCGGGCTGCCTCGATAAGTTCAGAGGCCGCTTTTTGTGCAAACCCTATTCCGGCCTCGTCATTGTCTTGGATGATTACCACGTCTAAGCCCCTCAGTGATTCCGTATATTGCGGATACCATTTACTACCCGCTCCATCTGGCGGCGATACAGCGGATCTCTGGACACTGATAAGGGCATCTGCATCCTTTTCCCCTTCCACAAGATAAACGGGGCTTTGTAGCTGCCCCCACCCGGTCATATAAAGGGATGGTGAAATTCCTTTTCGGTTATACTCCCAACCTCCGTTTTTGCCTTTGTGCCGCCATTGAAAAGACTTATTAGAATACCGCAGTTTTTCTGATGTCTTTCCGTTCTGGTCTATGTATTTGTAGGTCGCAACGATTGTCTTAGACGTTGGTACTGCTTTATCTACGAACAAATCTTTTATTGAAAGGCCCATGGCCTCAGTAATATCTTTAGCCGTGCATCCGGCATGGCAATTGAGAAGGATTTTCCCATCGCCTGCCACTGACACCGAAAGGCTTTGATGCTTGTCCTCATGAGCAGGGCAACGGGCATAGCGTTGGTTCCCGCCTCCTTTCACACCTTCTAAATGAGAAAGAAATTCATCAAATGTCATAAGCCACGCCCCCTATCTATCCGCAATAGGCCGAATCACCCTAATTTGCGGAGCGGGTTCTTTCATTGCTTCCGGCGCTTCCAGATACTTATCCAGTGCATCGATATTGATGAGGTACTTTTTCCCGCTCATAACGGACGGTATGACGTGGTTAATAACCATCTGCCGCAAAGCGTACTTTGTAATGGCGGTATCCGGGTCTTGCTGTTTGATGTAATGATAGGTTTCGTCAATGGTTCGCATTCTCTGCATTTTTTCTCCCTTCCTGCTTTGCTTTCCACGCCGTAAATGGTATAATAGACGCGGAAACACTTTGTCGTGTGGTTATGGTGAAGTTTTCCGTTTGGCGGTTCTGCTCTTGCCGGGGCAGACCGCTTATTTTTTTGCTGACAGCTCGGAGATGATAGCGCGGATTTTGGTTTTTTCTTCCACGGATAATTCCTTGCGGAGTTTGCGGCTGAAAGTACTATCCACCATGCCTAGTTGCTCGGCAATCTGCCACAAATTTACTTTTGCGGTTTTGGCTTCCTGTCTGATGTCTAAGTTTTTCATTTTTTCGTCCTCCTTAAAAAATTGTTGTTGACTACTCGCTTGGTATACTGTACAATAATTATAGCAAACAAGAAGAGCAATGTAAATAGTGCGAGGATATTTGATTTATATGTATACAATTAGAGGAAAGGGGTATATAAAATGAATAGAAATGTAGTTGATGTGAGGTTTCCCGTATTTATGGAACGTTTTAATAGCTTGATGGGCGATATGACACAGGCAGAATTTGCAAAAAAGCTTGGTATGTCCAGAGCAACTGTAGGCTTTTACTGTGCGGGCAGCCGCATTCCTGATGCTTTAGGTGTGGCTAAAATTGCAAAGATATGTGGGGTGACTTCTGATTGGTTGCTTGGCTTAAGTGATAATGATACCGTGGAAAATACATCGATTGCGGAACATACTGGGCTTTCTGATAGAGCTATTGGAACCTTAAAAATATGTAAAATGTTATCTTTGCCCGACTATTTTAGAAGAGAGACAATTTCCCTTAGTGCCGCTATTTCATTTTTCTTATCGCAAGAAAAAGTGGTAGATTTCTTTTTAGATCTCTCAAAACTTATGAATTTTCTTGTAGGGTTACATGGCGTGCAAAATGATCCCCCGGTTACCTATGATAAATATAGTGAAGCCCACAACACGTTGTTAAGATATGGATATGCGGCGATAAGCAACACAGAGTATATAAACGTGGCAAAATTTAACGTTCAGGAGTCCTTAAATGTATTGTTAGAAGAAATAGAAGATAAGCTATATTGGAAGGTCGAAAACAATGGCCAACATCACGAAAAGGACGACTAAAACAGGTAGCTCTTACCTCATCCGTGTTTTTGTCGATCAAAACAGCACCGGCAAACAAAAGATGAAGTCTATGACGTGGAAACCCGCTCCGGGTATGACGGAAAAACAGATTCAAAAGGAACTTACCAGACAGGCCACAATGTTTGAAGAAAAGGTTAAAAACGGGGAATATGCAAACAGTCAAATAAAGCTGGAAGATTTTTGCCAGGAATATTTGAAACTCACAAAGCCGGTGTTATCGCCTACCACGTGGAGAAGCTATAGCCGCGTGATTGACTCCAAAATAATACCCGCTCTGGGGCATATGAAGTTATCCTCCATAAAACCCTTGCATGTGCAGCGGTTTGTCCAGATGCTGCAAGAGCCAATTAAGCAGGACAGGCAAGGGAGGTATATTGCAGGTAAGGGAGACAATGAAAGTAGCTATTTAAGTGCTTCCACTGTCCGGCGCTCTTTTGCGGTATTACAATCCGTGTTAGGAAGGGCTTGTAAGCTGGGATTGATACCCACAAATCCCGCTATGTCTGATAAGGTTGATTTGCCGTCCGCTCATACTCCCGATGTAGAAATATTCACCCCGGAAGAAGCGGAACAGTTATTAGAGTGTCTCCAAACAGAGCCGCTAAAGTATCAATTGCTTATCCACCTTGCAATCGTTACCGGCTGCCGCCGCGGCGAACTTATGGCCCTGAAATGGGATGATATAGACACGGAAAAACAATGTATCCACATTCGGCACAGCAATTACAAAATGAAGGGTGAGCAGGTCGAGACAAAAGCCCCCAAAAGCCGCACAAGTAATAGGGTGGTGGCAATCCCTCAATACATTGTGGACATGTTAAAAGACTACCGCTCGGAGCAGAGAAAAGCACAATTTGAGATTGGCGATAAATGGGTCGGTCAAGGCTGGATTTTTACAAAATGGGATGGTTCTGCAATGAACCCGGACACTCCTTCTACTTGGTTTCCCAAATTCTTAAAGCGGAACGACTTGCCCCCTAGAAAATTCCACGCCTTGCGCCATACGTCTGCCACTCTGCTATTAGATAAAGGAATCAATATCAAGGCAGTATCTTCCCGGCTGGGTCATGCTCAACTGTCAACCACAAACATCTATTTGCATGGACTTCAATCGGCAGATCAGAAATCAGCGGAATTGCTGGGCGAAATGTTTCAGCCAAAGGGCGTAAAGAATAAGATAGGATAAAAAGAGCGGGTACCTTACGGGCGGTAGGGTACCCTGTTTTTGTTCAAGAAAATGTTCAAGAAATGTTCAAGTAGATTACTGAAAATGACGTAAAAAGAAGGAATGATACAAAAAGCAATGTTTAAAAAATCCTATAATACCGGGGCTTATTGAACACTATAAATAATTAAAAAAGGTAACTTTAGTGATTCGTAATGCGCAGGTCATCGGTTCGAGTCCGATTACCAGCTCCATAAAGAACTCCCATGAACTTTGGGTTCATGGGAGTTCTTTATTTTTACGTAATTCTATGAAACTTTAACATGCTTAGGAATTGTTTAAGTACCACAATTCTATGTGATGTCCCTGCCTCATTCTTTCGTCGAAAAAGTTATCTTGATATCTACCGGTTTGTCAACAACGAATATGAGATACAGTTCTATGAGGGCAATGCGGATAAAGAGGTTTATATATGCCCCAGTTATCAAAGTTCCTATGGATATTTACAGCCTATCAGCAGCGGACATATGAGAGAAGCGGCAAACCCTGTTAACGGTTAGCCGCTAGTAGCGGAACCGATACCTCGGATCCAAACAATCTCTGTATCAGTCTCTGATAGCGTATTCATTGCCTTGGCAGACAAAATTTTCAACTTAACAGATGGAGAATTCTGCTTTATATTATTATTCTATGATTCATTTTGAAAACATTTTCCGGTAGGCCATGGGTGATACAGTGGTAGCTTTTTTAAATGCCTTGGAAAAATGGGCGACACTGCTAAAACTGAGAGAGTTAGCTATTTCGGTAATGGGCATTTTGCTTTTAGAAAGTAGCATCTTTGATTTGTCTATTTTTCGTTTTGAAATATAGGTCGAAATTGAGCAACCCATCTTTTCTTTGAAAATTCTGAAAAGATAGGAATGTTCCACTCCTACATGCTGTGCGACATCTTGGACAGTCAGCCGATAAAAGCAATTGTTTTCAATATACTCTACGGCATTTTTGATATATTCTTCTTTCGCCTTCGATTTTTCAATTTTGGGAGCAGCGATACAGGATAAAAATAAGTAAAGATAGCCGATCATCGCGTATTCTTTATAACCGGAAGAACGGGAAGAACGATACAAATTTTCCAGATATTCTTTGACTTTCTCATCTTTGTCATAGGTGAATATGGGGTTTGCTTCGCTCAAATTTGCCTTTTCCAGCATCTTTTTGGCCTCAATCCCGTTAAAACCAACCCAGTAATATTCCCAAGGATCGTCAGCATCCGAACAGTAAGAGGCGGAGTGACCAGGAGGAATGAGAAAACCTTGACCTTTCTGAACAGGGTAAATTTTTTGTTGGAAGATGAATTGCCCTTTCCCTTTTACGACGTAATGGATCAGAAAATGATCCCATACGGCTGGGCCGAATGAGTACAATTTGTTTGCCGACTGCCATCCGCATTGATAGACGGTTGCCACGGTGCTTGGTTTGTCGTGGATGCAGCAGGCATATCCCACGCAATTTTTTCCTAAAAATATTCCCATACAGCCATTTTCCCTTCTTTATTTTTTGCCTATATCTTTTCAATACTAGTTTACCATAAAATAACGCCGATTTCCAGTAAAGCAATAATTATATAAAAATATCGCGCAATTTTAACTAGATATTTTTCCAAAATAGTATCATAATTTAGATAATCTACAGGAAAATAGCAAACAGAAAGAGACAAAAGCAAATGTAGTTCATTTATGGTTGACTATTTTTACAACCGAGTTTTTAAATGAAGTAAGAGGGAGATTGGTATGAAAAAGGCATCTTACAAAAAGAAATTTGTTTCTCTGATGTGTTGCATGCTGGCTACAGCGATAACGCTGAGTAGCGGATTAATGTCTGCCATGGGAGAAATCACCAAAGTCGGTGCCAGCGATGTGGTAAACTATGCGCTGGGCAAACCGTATACTTCGTCTTTGCCAGATGACTGGTATCATTCCTACAATGACCCCAATCTGACAAAATTCACCGACGGTGTGTATGCGACCGATTTTGACAGCGATACAGTAGGGTTTTACGCAGGAGAGGAAGAAGGACCTGCTGTATTTGTTGTCGATTTGGGTGAACAGAACTATCCTATCACAAAAGTGGTAGTTGACGGTTTCGTCTGGAAGTCGTCAGGTATCGGCACTTGCGCCGTGCAGGTGGACTATCAGACAGCGGGCTCCGACACCTGGGTCAATGCAGCGACTTTGCCTGCAGCTTCTCCTATCGAGGATCGGACGATGTATGAAATGACCGCTAATGTTTCCTTCGACGCGGCCAAGGTGCGTTTTACCGTATCAGGTACCCATACTTGGACCTTCTTGGACGAGCTGGAGATATGGGGGCCAGAGGCCGATTATCTAGCGGCTTCTCCATCCATCGACAGAGACCTGCCCCGTGATCTGGTTGTCCCCACCGGGAAGGATGTTGAATTATCTATCGACGCGAAAAGCGTAGACGGCGGCCAGCTGACCTATCAATGGTTTAAGGACGATGCTCCTCTGAACGAGGAAGTTTCTCCTTCCCTGTCTATTCCCGGAGCGACCGGAGCTGATACAGGTCGGTATTATGTCAAAGTGACCAACAACAAGGGCGATAACCACGCCAGCGTTAAGTCCCAAGCCTGTAATGTCACTGTCATGGATTATGAGGGGAACAATCTGCTGTTCGGCCTTTCTTACGGGACGACTTTGACAGGAAATCCCTGGCACAGCAGTTATCCGGACACCGAGCACAAAAGGCTTACCGATGGTGAGTTCGCAGAAACCTGGAGAGACGCTGAGGCGGTGGGTATCTATTCCAATGGCGCCAACCAGTATTTTGAAATGACCTTTGATATGGGTCTGAACACTCAGTTTAAACAGGTTGATGTAGGTGTTCTGTTATCACCGGATGCCGGTATTGGTATGCCTGCTGAATTAACCATCCAAACTCGAAAAGAGAAAGAGGATTTCTGGTGCACCATCTATAAAGGTGCTCCTGCTGGCGAGGGAGATAAGGCCAAGCTGGTTTTTGCCACCGAAGACGAGACTCTGACCGCAAAAGAAATTCGGTTCTGCTTTGAGGGTGGAAATACCTGGATGTTCCTAGATGAACTGGAAGTTTTCGCAGAGCGCAATGAGGAGACTGTGAGTTATTCACTCGTTGAAGTCCCGCCTCCAGACGACAGTAACAATATCGCCAAAGGGCGGCCCTATCGGACTACCCGCCCGTCGGATGCCGCTTATCCTGACGAGGGAAAAGCTTCCCTGACAGACGGAGTGAAAGGTCGTTTAAATTATCAGGATGCCGCATGGGCTGGTTGGAATCCGCCAACCGAGGCCAGTGTACAGGAAATCATTATTGACTTGGGAGAATCCCAGCTGTTTCAGGAAGTAGCACTGAATACACTGCAGTATGCGGGAGTAGGTATTCAACATCCCACCAACATCAGTATCTACACTTCCGACGACCAGAAGACTTGGACGCCTGTTGATGCGGGTGCGCCCACCATGGAATTGGTTTTGGATCTCGGTTCCAAACAGAGCTTTGAGAGGATTAAGACGGGATTTTTACAAGCTCAGGAAGCAATCGATTCTGAAAGTTATATCTTCAATTATTGCTATCAGGCCCCAGAACAGATGAAGGGGCGTTATGTTAAAGTCAGCTTTACTCATAATGTATGGCTGTTTGTTGACGAGATCGAGGTGTTCCAAGTAGCGGAAACTCAGCGTCCTGTCGCAGCCCGCATGCAGGCGGCCGAGGAAGAATCGGCAGCTGCCGTTGCCGACGACAACAATCTGGCGTATGGCGCTTCCTATGAGACGCAGTGGCCTTCTAACGTGATCCGCCCGGATCAAAACGGCAAACTGACGGACGGACGAAGGGCAAGCGACAGTTATTTAGCAGAAGAATGGGTAGGCTATACCGCCGCGGATGGCATTGGCGCTTATCTGTATGAGGATAAAGTTTCGGCAACGCTCCCCAGCTCTGTCAGTATCTTCTGCTCCGATGATAAGATCAATTGGCGCTTTTTAGAGAATGTGAATATAAAAGGTGACTTTGCACAGGGCGCCGAGCGGCTGGATTACATACTGGATGAGGCGGTTTCCGCCCGATACATTAAATTCGTGTATTACGGGTTGACAGACGGCCTTTATATGGACGAAATCGAGGTATTAAAGGTCAATGACCATCAGGCAGACAACCCGGATAACACTTCTTTGATGAATTTGGTAGAAAATTATAAGTATACCATATCCCGTGCAGGACTGGAAGGCGACAGCGTGAGCGCTTTGACCGATACGCTGCGCGGAGAAGGCAACTGGGTCGGATTTCAGTATAATGCAAGCTCTACGGCTGACAATCATGTGGCAATCAATTTTGATTTGACCGGCATGAGTTCTGTTTCTCAAATTATAATGGGTATGAAGCGCGACAGCGCGCTGCCCAAAAACCTGGTCATAAAGGTTTCTCCAAATAATTCCACATGGTACACCCTCAAGAATTTTGGCTCCGGCACTCCTTCCGGCGATGTGATTTGGGACGGGACTATTGACGAATTCAGTTCTTCCATCGACAATGCCGATATGGCCTATACTCGCTATATCACCATCGAATTCGATTTGGCTGCGGGCAATACCGTCTGGCTCGACGAGATAGAAATCCTCGGAAAACGTGGCCAGACAAGTACAGCAGGACTTCCCATGGCTCCCCGCGGAGAGCATTACAACGTTGCCTTGAACAAATCCTATACTGTTTCTCCTGCTGAGGATTCCAACATTGTTCCGGATCCCGATGGCCGCAAGCTCACCGATGGTATCCGTGCGGCGTCCAAAAGCGCGGAAGACCCGGCCTGGAGAGGCTTCCTGTACTGGTATCTTCCCGGCGGAGACGAGGGAAAAGCATATCATCTCAAGACTGTGGTGGTCGACCTGGAGGAGGTTAAGTCCGTCACCAGCGTTCAAACCACCTGCTTAACCAGCACTCTGCATGGCCAGGGATATACAAACCAGCCCTGGGCGCTTTGGACATACGCTTCAATGGATGGCAAGACCTGGTTCCCGTTGTCGTCTAGAATAAACAACGATGTTTGGGGTTTTGGACCCAATGGAAGCGGCTTGGTATCTTACGGCTGGAGGGCCCCCGGAGATAACGTTGTTGAATCTACCGACCTTGTCCCCGAAGCGGAAACTGTAGCTGCCAGATACATACGCGTCGACTATGAACCTGTAAACTGGTGTCTAGTGGATGAAATTGAAGTAATGGGCTACGACGGGATTAGGGAAGGCGCTGTAATGGCCAACGGCACTCGTGTTTTAGATAATCCGACCAGAGAAGGAGGAGATTATCTGAAACCGGGCGAGCAAACCGACGGCATTCACGATATGGTCCTGCTCTACAACAGCGGCGACTACGGACTGGATGGAGAAACAGGGTACCGATACGGCGACTGGACGCCTGAAAAGCTCAAACCGCACCTCACTTATATCAATTCCGAAGGAAAAGCAGTAGACAAAATGTTCGATGCCGTTTTGTTCCTGGCAGTTAGTTCGGTATACGGCAACTGGTTTGCCGATGTCGACTGGGATCCTAATAAGACGTCGGCCAGTTTAAAGGACTGGGAATGGTATATCAATGATAAACTGTTCAAGCCGGACGGAGACTTAGAACATTTGAACCAGGCGGCGCAGATCGCTTCCCTCGACCTGAACGATCCTGACTACAAAGTCAAGCTGGTGCTTATGATTCCCGGTATCTCCTGGTCGAAGACCAATTTCGGTACGCTCAACGGCAGACAGTTGAATATGAAGGTCAAAGAGGACAGGGATTACCTCATCGATTGGTATATTGACACAGTCTGTGAGAAATTCGAGGCAGGCAATTACGATTACATCGACTTCTCAGGTTTTTACTGGTTTGACGAAAGTATCGCTTATTCTCCCGACGCTGCGGTATACGCAGGTACAAAAGTACACGAACGGGATATGCACTTTTTCTGGATCCCCTATTTTGGCACCACCGGCGGCCATTGGGACGAAGCTTTTGGCATCGATGCAACAGCTATCCAGCCCAACCACTATTTTGGCGAGGGCTATCTCAAAAATGATAAAGGCTATATCGGAAATGACAGGGTCAAAAATACCGCCCGCCTTGCCAGCTACGGGCAGGTAGGCATTGAAATGGAAGTGGACGGAGGCGCTGCCAGAACGGTGGAAAATGCCAACAAGTTTATTGACTACCTAAATGGCAGCATCGATTATGGTTTCGGCGGACCCGACGTATATCGCAACTGGTACGTCGGCGGATATGGCGGCCTTGCAAGCTTTGCAATTTCCGATAAAGCGGAAGCCAGAAATATCTACGATTCCTGCTATCAGCTCATGAAAGGCACTTTAACTGAAAAGATTCCCTATGTCACAGAATTTCATGATGCGACTCCCGTTGATCATATAGCTCCTGGCGGTTCTTCCGGCGGTGGTTCTATAGGCGGCGGCTCTGGTTCCGGCGGTGGCGGAAGCGTTACCCCGAAACCCGACGATAAACCGGATCCCGAGACTCCTCCCACCGGTGACGAGAAATACACCTGGGAAGAGACAGAGGACGGCTACAAGCTGAAAGACGCGGACGGCGAGTACATTACCGGCTGGGCAAAAGTATCCGGCAAGTGGTACTACCTCAATGCAGACGGAATTCGGACTACCGGTTGGCAGAAAGTAGATAACAAATGGTACTATCTGAAATCCGACGGCGTAATGGCGACAGGCTGGCTCAAACTGGGCAACACCTGGTACTATCTGAACGCAGGCG
>ERZ827469.2234-NODE-2234-length-15134-cov-10.815372_pt1 | contig 15134 bp, 13 predicted proteins | sample MGYA00519917_ERZ827469 | MGnify/ENA primary metagenome ERZ827469 (study PRJEB31778, sample SAMEA3449314) | human gut metagenome | biome: human gut; feature: human-associated habitat; material: faeces | place: United Kingdom | collected 2010/2012 ... | reverse complement strand
GCCATATCGGAATAGCCGGAAAAGTCAAAGTAAATCTGGAAGGTAAAGGCGATGGCGCCCAACCAGGCTGTCCCGGCGGAAAGACTTGTCCCCGGCAGCGCCGCTACGGTATCCCACAGGGCGCCCACCTGGTTCGCGATGAGCACCTTTTTCCCCAAGCCTATGGTGAACCGTCCGATGCCCGCGGCAAACTGCGCCGTTGTTTCCCGGCGGTGAGAGAGCTGTTCCTCCACCGTTTTGTACTGCACGATGGGCCCTGCGATGAGCTGCGGGAACAGCGCGATATAGGTGCCAAAGGTGATGGGATTCTTCTGTGCCGCCACGGTGCCTCGGTATACATCAATGACATAGCTGAGCGCTTGGAAGGTGTAAAAGCTGATACCGATGGGCAGCGCCAGCTCCAGCAGCGCAATTTTGCTGCCGGCGATATTATTTACGGTGCCAATCAGTAGATCCGCGTACTTAAAGAGCCCCAGCGCCCCGATATTTCCCGCAATGCAGAGGATGAGCAGCCCCTTGGCCAGGCGCTTTTTCTCCCGCTTCTGCAGGGCAGCCACCCCCAGTCCGCACAGGTAGTTGAACAGGATAGAGGCCGCCATCAGCCGGATATACACCGGTTCGCCCCAGGCATAGAACAGCAGGCTGGTCAGGAGCAGCCATAGGTTGCGCAGCGCCCGCGGGCACAGGTAATACACCCCCATCACAAGGGGGAAAAACAGGAACAAGAAGGTAAGGCTGCTGAATACCATAGAAACTCCTTACAAGCGGGCAAGGGTCGCGGAGGATTAGTCTCTGCGACCCTTGGAATTTTGCGTCATAGCCGGGGGAAAAGCTTGCCCTCCCCAAAGGGATGGCAAGTTAGTTACCTTACAGTTTAGGCAAAGTACTGGTCAATGACCTTGTTTACATTGTCGGTATCACTGGTCACAGCCACCGCTACATAGTTGCCCATGCTGTGGATCTTGGCATTCTGCAGCAGCGCCACTTCATCCACATTGTACTTGGCGTCAATGCTGTCATCAATGTAGGTCTGAATGAGCTTCTTTACCGCAGCGGCAGCATCCTTATCCTTGCAGGCAAAGACAGCGCAGCGCAGGTAGGCGGAATCATTCGCGGCCAGATAGGCCTCGGTGCCATCAGGCAGCTCGCCGCCCAGCAGCACGCCGGCCATGCTGCTGTCCAGCTCGGTAGCGTTATCGGTGTAGGTCACATCGGTCAGCAGCGCCTGGAACATGGCGGCCGCGTCCACCGTCTTATCGGTGGCTTTGTCGCCGCCGCAGGCGGCAAAGGAAAGGCACAGCATGGCGGCCAGCAGTACAGCTACAAACTTTTTCATGGGTAATCTCCTTCTCGTCAGCATTTTCAGTTCGATGGCTTAAAATCATAAACGGTCACGCCGTCCATTACTACATCGCCGGGGTGGTAGCCGGTCGGTACATCGTACTCGCCGTTGTAGTCCTCCGGCAGTACCACATGGCACAGCAGATAGTCCAACCATGTGCGGCAGTAGCTGGCGTTCAGATGCACGCCGTCCCAACTGGCGTCATCCAGCAGGTAGCCTTTTTCATCAACCAATGTGTCCGGAATATCCAAATACCAGATCTGCTTTTCGGTGCAGATTTTAAGAAGCTGCTCATTGAACTCCTTCACGTGCGCCAGTGAAAACCCATTGGCCGCACCGCTTTGCTCCTTCAGCTCAGTTACCGGCAGTACCGCCTGCGCGTAAATATCAGCGTCCGGGTGGCTCTTTTGGATCAGATCGACCAGACGGCTGAAGTATTGCCCGAAGGTATCCGCCGAAAGTCCCATATCATTCATGCCAAAGACCAGATAGAACCGCTTGCCCTCCACCTTGGGAATTAGGTTAGCTACCGTATCGGTGCCCAGTCCGGGCAGCGTCGCTTCCTTTTTGGTGTAATTGGTCAGCGAAAGCGATTTGACCGCCAGCGAGGTGCAGTTAGATAGGCTGTTGTATAAGATCAGCCCCTGCGAGCGGCTGTCGCCCAGGATCACTGCGTCATCAAACCATTTTTCACTTACCTGCTGGCTTTCCGGCACCACGGGTCCCGGATAAAAAACAACATCGTCACCGTCCGGATTCGGCGTTGGTGTAACATTTCCGGTGCCGCTTGGGTCGGTGGTCGGATCTGTTACGGGACCGGGCGTCGGGTCGGGCGGGTTTATTTCCTTATTCAGCGCGGGGATGACCCAATGCACCATCGCAAATACCACTGCGGCCACCAGCAGGATTGCTGCGGCGATCACCATTATACGGCGGCGCCTTAGCACCCTCCGGCGGGAGTGATTATAGTGTTGCTGCATTTGTGCCACCTCGCTTCGTACATAACTATGCTTATTTTACCACATTTGCGGAATAAAACAACACCCCAGCAAAACATTAACCATTTTTTCCTGCGGGAGAAAAATACCCCCCGGCAGGCACTCCCCGCCGAGGGGCATTGTGTGCTATTCCGGCTTACGCCGCAGCATAAATGAACGGCTCCACATCGGTGTGGTTCTTCCATTCGTTGGTCACACCCGCATCGCTCAGCAGCTGAATTACGGCGTCATTAAACTCTGCGGTCTTGGCGCTGTCCACGGCCTTCAGGTCAAAGCCCGCATCACCGGCATCCTCCAGGATCGCCGCGTCCTCGTCGCCGTTCAGCAGGGCCAGCGCGGTCTTCATGGCCTGCTGCCACTGGAAGGAGAAGTAATCCTTCTGGGTCTCGTTCATCCCCTCCAGATAAGCCTTTACGGTCTCCTGGGCCTTGCCGCTCTCATCCATCGCCAGCTTCATCACGGCTACCGCCGCGTTGGCCTGCTGCAGGCTGGCGCCCGCGCTGCCGTAGCTCACTTCATCGATGGAGACCAGCAGCTTGGTCAGCTCATCCTCGGTCTCGGGGGTGTACATCCAGTCAGTCAGGCTGCCGCTGTAATCCACCTTGGTGGTGGGCGCGGGGTCGGGGGTCGGCTCAGGATCAGGGGTCGGGGCCGGTTCATTGTTGTTGCAGGCTACCATAGCCAGTGCCATCAGCGCGGCCATCAGTACTACCAAGAATTTTTTGCTCTTCATAATTTAAGCTTCTTCCTTTCTTTTTTGTTTGCCCTTTCTGCAAAAGGTCGCTTGTTTTTCCCGGAGCGTTTCTCCTTCGCTCCGTTGTCATTGTAGTATATTCCGCGGCGCAAATCCTCACGCGTTTGCAAATAAATTTCCCTTATTTTATGAACACGCATACAGTTTCCGCCCATTTTGTCTTTCCTCAGTAGTCTTTCCCACAAGTTTCATTTTTCCCCAAGAATTTATACATATTCACCAAACAGAACCCCATTCCGCCGTTCAAATCGTATAAAATCAAGTCATTGACAAGCGCGAACTGTGACGGTATAATAAAACCATCACCTCGGTATTACCGGGGAAAAAAACAAAATACAGTTTGCTCGATATAAATCAAATGATATGGTTTTGAAGTCTCTACCCGGCCGCCGTAAATGGCCGGACTATCGATGCAGAATACAGGCGGCGGTGCCTTTTGTTCCGCTGTCGTGCTTTGCATTGCGGGAGATCATCAAAATCTCCCGCAATTTTTGTTTTTTAGGAGGAATCGCTCATGCAGCTTTTAGAGGACCACATCCGCCGTGAGGGCAAGGTAGCCCCCGGCAATGTTCTGCGCGTCGATGGCTTTCTCAATCATCAGATCGATGTAGTGCTGCTCACCAAACTGGCGGAGGAATTCCACACCCGCTTTTCCGGGGAAAAGGTGGATAAAATCCTCACCATTGAAGCCTCCGGCATCGCCATCGGCTGCCTTGTCGCGCAGCAGTTCGGCGTTCCGCTGGTCTTTGCCAAAAAATCCCGCTCTTCCAATCTGCCCGCTGATGTTTACGCCACCGCGGTGCATTCCTATACCCACGGCAATGTCAATCAGGTCGTCGTGTCCAAGGAATTTCTGCACAGCGGTGAGCGTGTCCTCCTCATTGATGACTTTTTAGCGCATGGGGAAGCATTGGCGGGCCTTGTTTCTTTGGTACAGCAGGCGGGCGGCACCGTCGTCGGTGCCGGCATCGTCATCGAAAAGGCCTTCCAGGATGGCGGCGACCGCATTCGACGGCAGGGCATCCGGGTGGAAAGCCTGGCCCGTATCGCTGCGATGAGCGTGGAAGAGGGCATCACCTTTACCGATTAAGTTTTGTGTTCGACCGCCTATGGGCGGAACAAATAAAAGAAGTCATGAATGACAAAGGAGATCACACATGAAAAAGATTCTGGCATTTCTTCTTGCTGCAATGATGGTTCTGGCCTTCGCCGCCTGCGGCGAGGATAACGGCGGCACCCCCACCCCTACCCCCGATGTAAAGGGTATGTCTGCCGATGTCCTGCCCCGCAACGCTATGACCCCCTCCGTCGAGATCCCCGCTGATTTCAAGATCGGCATGATCTGCCTGCACGATGAGAACTCCACCTACGATAATAACTTCATCCAGGCCCTGCGCCAGGTGCAGAAGGACCTCGGCCTCTCCGATGATCAGGTCGTCATCGTCACCAATATCGGCGAGGACAGCTCCTGCTACGATGCCGCCGTTGACCTGGCCAAGAACAAGGGCTGCAAGGTCATCTTCGCCGATTCCTTCGGCCACGAGTCCTTTATGAAGCAGGCCGCCCAGGAATATCCCGAGGTCCAGTTCTGCCACGCCACCGGCACCTCCGGAAAGACCGCCGGCATCGAGAACTTCCACAATGCCTTTGCCTCCATCTATGAGGGCCGTTATGTTGCCGGTGTTGCTGCCGGTATGAAGCTCAACGAGATGATCGCCGCCGGCAAGATCACCGCCGAGCAGGCTGTCATCGGCTATGTCGGCGCCTTCACCTATGCCGAGGTTATCTCCGGCATGACCTCCTTCTACCTGGGCGCCCGCTCTGTCTGCCCCTCCGCCACCATGAAGGTCCGCTATACCGGCTCCTGGTACGATCAGGCCAAGGAGCAGGAGGCCGCCACCGCCCTCATCGAGAAGGATAAGTGCGTCCTCATCAGCCAGCACGCCGATTCCCTCGGCGCTCCCACTGCCTGCGAGTTGGCCGGCGTTCCCAATGTCTCCTACAACGGCAGCACCTATTCCGCCGGCGAGACCACCTTCATCATTTCTTCTGCCATCAACTGGGCTCCTTACTTCCAGTATATCATCGAGACCGTTGTGAAGGGCGAGGCCATTGCCCCCGATTGGTGCGGCACCATCGCCACCAATTCCGTCGTTCTCTCCGGTGTCAATCAGGATGTTGCCGCCGAGGGCACCATCGAAAAGATCAATGAGGCCATCAAGGCGCTGGAAGCCGGCACCCTGCATGTCTTCGATACCGCCAACTTCACCGTCGATGGCAAGACCCTCACCGAGTACCTGGCCGATGTCGATGGTGACTACACCGGCGAGACCAATGTCATCCACGATGGCTACTTCGATGAGTCCAACGCGGTCGATTTCCGCTCCGCGCCCTACTTCGATATCATCATCGACGGCGTGACCAATCTGAACACCAATTTCGGCGGCTAAGACCAGCTTTGCAGAGCCGCTTGACGGCTGAAACCTGCCATCAAAAAACACAAGCGGGGGCCTTGGCCCCCCTTGTGCTTTGATTTTTCTCCCCGCCCTTTTCCTGGCAAGGGCAGACCTCCACGGTTTGCCCTTGCCAGAAGAAGGGAACACACCACACCGATGAGGAGGCTTTTTGTGAACGCACTGGAACTGCACAATGTCACCAAGCGCTTTGGTGAAAAGGTCATTGCCAATGATCATGTCAGCCTTACCGTCCGCCGGGGCGAGATTTTGGCCGTGCTGGGCGAAAACGGCAGCGGAAAAACCACCCTGATGAACATGATCGCCGGCATCTACCACCCCGATGAGGGCGAAATTTATGTCAACGGCCAGCCGGTCACCATCTCCTCCCCGCGGGATGCCTTCCGCTGCGGCATCGGTATGGTGCACCAGCACTTCAAGCTGGTCGATGTCTTTACCGCCACCGAAAATATTGTCCTGGGTGTGGAGGATGGCAAGCCCTACCGCCTCAAGGAAGCCACCCGCCGCGTTGAGGAGATCTCCGCCCGCTATGGCTTCGAGATCGACGCCAAAAAGAAGATCTACGCCATGTCTGTTTCCGAAAAGCAGACCGTCGAGATCGTCAAGGTGCTGTATCGCGGCGCGGAGATCCTCATTCTCGATGAGCCCACCGCCGTGCTCACCCCGCAGGAAACCGAAAAGCTCTTCGCCGTGCTGCGCCGCATGCGGGAGGATGGCAAATCCATCGTCATCATCACCCACAAGCTCAATGAGGTGCTCAGCCTTTCGGATCGTGTCACCGTGCTGCACAAGGGTAAAAACGCCGGCACCGTCAATACCGCCGAAACCAACGAGGCCCAGCTCACCGAGATGATGGTCGGCCAAAAGGTCGTTCTCAATATCGAACGCAAAATGCCCGAAAATCCGGAGGATCGTCTGGTGGTCAAGGATGTCAGCTGCATCAGCCGGGATGGCGTTCAGCTGCTCGACCGGGTCACCTTTACCGCCCGCGCAGGCGAGATCCTGGGCATTGCCGGCATCGCCGGCTCCGGCCAGCGGGAGCTGCTGGAAGCCATTGCGGGCTTGCAGCCCGTCACCGGCGGCGAAATTCTCTACGAAGACCCCAAGAGCGGTGAGACCGAAAACCTGCGGGATAAGACTCCCCTGCAAATTCGCGAGCTGGGCGTCCGCCTTTCCTTTGTGCCGGAGGATCGCCTGGGCATGGGCCTTGTCAGCAATATGGATATCATCGATAACATGATGCTGCGCAGCTACCGCCGCGGCCGCTCCGCCTTCCTCGATCGTCAGCCCCCGCGGGAACTGGCCGAGCGCATCATCGAAGACCTCGGTGTCGTTACCCCCAATGCCACCACCCCCGTCCGCCGTCTTTCCGGCGGTAATGTGCAAAAGGTGCTGGTCGGCCGCGAGATCGCCTCGGCGCCTACCGTGCTTATGGCCGCATACCCCGTCCGCGGCCTGGATATCAATTCTTCCTATCTTATCTATCATCTGCTCAATCAGCAAAAGGAAAAAGGCGTTGCCGTCATCTATGTCGGCGAAGACCTCGATGTGCTGCTGGCCTTGTGCGATCGTGTCATCGTCCTCAGCGGCGGCCGCGTCACCGGCACCGTGGATGGCCGCACCGCCACCAAAGAGGAGATCGGCCTCCTGATGACCAAAGCCGAAAGGGAGGGTGAAAGCCATGTCAAAGCTGAATAAACCGCAGGCCACTGCCCGTCCCGCCCGGGAACCCTTCCTCTATGTCACCCGTCGGGATCAGATCCCGCTGGGCCGGGCCATTCTCATCCGGGTCATCGCCATTCTGCTGGCGCTTATCGTGTGCAGCGTGGTCACCCGTGTCCTCACCGGGGATGACCCCCTCTCCATCTACGCCACCATCCTCCACGGCGCGTTCGGCACCGGCCGTATGCTGGTCACCCTGCATGATATCGCCATTCTGCTGTGCATCTCGCTGGCGGTCACCCCGGCCTTCCGCATGCGCTTCTGGAATACCGGCGCCGAAGGCCAGGTGCTCATCGGCTGCCTTTCCACCGCGGTATGCATGCTGGTGCTGGGCGGCAAAGTGCCTGATGGTCTGCTCATCCTCATCATGGCAGTTTCCGCCATCCTCTCCGGCGTTATCTGGGGCATTATCCCCGCCTTCTTTAAGGCCCACTGGAACACCAATGAGACCCTCTTCACCCTTATGATGAACTATGTTGCCATCCAGCTGGTGGAATACTTCCTCAAGGTGGCGGATAAGACCGGCTCCAATGTTGTCGGCCCCGATCTGCTCACCCACGGCTGGTTCCCGGAAATTTTCGGCGTCAAGTATCTGCTCAATATCCTTATCGTCGCCATCGTCTGCATCGCCATGCACATCTATCTGCGGTACAGCAAGCACGGCTATGAGATCGCCGTTGTGGGCGAAAGCGAAAATACCGCCCATTACATCGGCATCGATGTCAAAAAGGTCATCATCCGCACCATGGCTCTTTCCGGCGCCATCTGCGGCCTGGCCGGTCTGCTGCTGGTCGGCGGCTCCTCCCACTCCATCGATTCCAACCTCGTGGATGGCCGCGGCTTCACCGCCATCATGGTTTCCTGGCTCGCCAAGTTTGATCCCTTCACCATGATCCTTACCACGCTGCTGCTGGTGTTCCTGGCCCGCGGCGCCGATGAAGTCACCTCCAAGTTTGGCCTCAACAGCGATTTTTCCGAGATCCTTACCGGCATCATCTTGTTCTTCATCATCGGCTGTGAGTTCTTCATCAATTACCAGGTCCATTTCAATCATCACAAAAAAGAAAAAACGGCGTCGGCCGCCGTCAGCGGGGAGGGGAACTGATCCATGGAAATCATCATCAGCTTTATCCAGCGTGCCATACTGCAGGGCACCCCGTTGCTGTTCGGCGCCACCGGCGAGATCCTCACCGAAAAATCCGGCAACCTGAACCTCGGCATCCCCGGCATCATGTATATCGGCGCCATCTCCGGCGTGGTCGGCGGCTTCTTCTATCAGAATAGTGCCGCCCGGGTGCAGTCGGTCCCGGCTATCCTCATTCCGCTGCTGTGCTGCCTGGCGGGCTCACTGCTCACCTCGCTGCTCTATTGCTTCCTCACCGTCACCCTCAAGGCCAATCAGAATGTCACCGGTCTGGCCATTACCACCTTCGGCGTCGGCGTCGGCAATTTCTTCGGCGGATCCCTCATCAAGATCGTCAAAAGCGATGTGCCTTACCTCGCCCTCGTCAAGATCGCCAAGGCCTATAAAACTACTCTGCCCTTTGCCTCCGGCATGGGCCCCATCGGCCAGCTGTTCTTTTCCTATGGCTTTTTGGTCTATCTCGCTGTCATTTTGGCGGTAGCGGTCAGCCTGTTCCTTAGCCGCAGCCGCGCCGGCTTGTACCTGCGCGCCGTGGGCGAAAACCCCGCCACTGCCGATGCCGCGGGTATCAATGTTACCCGTTATAAATACCTTGCCACCTGCATCGGCGGCATGATCGCCGGACTTGGCGGCCTGTTCTACATCATGGATTACAGCAATGGTATCTGGTCCAATAACGGCTTCGGCGACCGCGGCTGGCTCGCCATCGCCATCGTCATCTTTGCCACCTGGAAGCCCACCATGGCCATCCTCGGCAGCTATCTGTTTGGCGCGCTGTATATCCTGTTCAATTATCTCAATGTTCCCATGCGCCTGCTGCCCCTCATTCAGATGCTCCCTTACCTCGTCACTATCATTGTGCTGGTGGCGGTCAGTATCCGCAAAAAGCGGGAAAACCAGCCCCCCGCCAGCCTCGGCCTTTCCTACTTCCGCGAAGAGCGCTGAACCAACCCGAAAAAAACTCCCCCGACCAACATCCGGGGGAGTTTCCTATATAAGCTATAAGCTTTTCAAGGGGGGAGAACCGGAGCGGATTCACCCTTCGCGTTTCATCAGAACACAGGCTATCCCTTAGCGCAGGCTTTCATTCCCCCTGGCACCAAATAAAAAAGACGCCCCAGTGTATTTCTTCACAAACTACCCCCATCGGAGGGAAAGATAGTGTGAAAGAAAACCGTCAGGGTTGTCTTTCGCGTTTCATCAGGGCACAGACTAACCCTTTGCACAGGCTTTCTGCTCCCCTTGGCACCAAATAAAAAAGACGCCACATGGCGTCTTTTTTATTTGGTGCGGGAGATGGGACTTGAACCCACACACCATAGGTACTGGCTCCTAAGACCAGCGCGTCTGCCATTCCGCCACTCCCGCAGGGAACAACCCCTATCTTACCACGAAAAGGGCCCCGCTGTCAAATCCCCGGCGACGAAGGAGGTTTGGCGCTGGCTTTGCGGCGGTTCGACAGGCATCAGCCCGCCTGCGCTTCGCTCCAACGGGCATCAGCCTGCCTTCACCTGCCGCTTTGCCATCCTCCCAACCTCCCCCGCCGCCTCGGGGGATCACCCGGTAAAAACCGTCACTTCACTTATTTTTTGGAATCCCAGCCCGGCGTAGAAGCTCTCCCGGTGGGCCTCGCAGGCCACCAGCGGGATGAGGTTCTTTTCCAGCAGCCACCCGGCGCAGTGGTACACCACCGCCCGGCCATAGCCCTGTCCCTCGTATTCGGGCAGCGTCGCCACATAGCTGATCTGCCCGTACCGGGTGCCGCAGTCGGTCACCGCCGCCGCGGAAACGGCCTTTCCGTCCCGCTCCAGCGTTACGGTGTGGCCCACCCGGCGGCGCTCCGCCAGATGCAGGTTCACCACCGCCGCTTCATATTGGGCAGGGGAAACCTCCCCCACCGCCCGGTTGCAGCCGGCCGCCGCGGTCGCCGTATGGGTGCGGTACTCCGCCTCCGGCAGAGAAACCCCCACCCCCTCCGGCAGCTCCATCACCGCCAGGGGAAGCCCCGCTTCCCCGGTCTTTTCCCGCCACAGGGCGGCCAGGGTCGGGCACAGCATCACCCAGCCCTCCTGCCGCCATTGCAGAAAATCCACGATCTCCGCCGCCGCTTCGGGGTAAAAGGCACTGGCCCACAGGGCGTGCCCCTTTTGCAGAATGACCCCCTTCGGGGTCCGGTCCCGCAGTCCCTCGTAAACGCCCCAGAACTCATAAATGAGTCCCATGCCGCAGCACCGCGCCGCCGATTCCACCATCGTGGCCAGCAGCGGCTCGCCAGGCAGGTCCCGCAGCCGGCGGTCATCGTAGCTCAGACCCCTTATCATCACAGCGCCAGCGCCTCCGGCAGCAGCCGCAGCAGCTCCAGCGTGTTTTCAATGTCCTTTTCATCGGCCACGCAGGCGGGGGAATGCAGGTACCGGCTGGGAATGGAGATCGCCAGCACCTCGCTGCCGCCCGCGGCGGTCATCAGGCTGCGGCTCTCATTGCCGCCGCACACCGCTTCCTTGGTCTGGTTGGGGATGTTATGCGCATCCGCCAGCGCCCGCACCCTTTTATACAGGTCGTAGGTGTATATGGTGCCCCGGTCCATAAAGGATACCACCGGCCCATTGCCCAGGCGGCACACCTTTTTCTCCTCCGGCACCCCGGCTAGGTCGCCCGCCGTGGTGGTCTCCACCGCTATCGCGATGTCGGGCCGCAGGGTGTAGGCAGCGGTCTTGCCGCCAAAGCAGCCCACCTCCTCCTGCACCGTAAAGGAGAAGCAGCAGTCGCAGGGCAGCTCCTCACGAATCATCGCCAGCAGCATGGCGCAGCCGGCCCGGTCATCCAGCGCGCGGCCGGCCACACGGCCTTCGCCGTAGTGTACCACCGGCCCGGTAAAGGTCACCATATCCCCCAGGGAAACCAGCTTTTCGGCCTCGGCCTTGTCCTTGGCGCCGATGTCGATCTTCATATTGCTGATCTTGCCGGGGTCACTGCGCTCTTTATCATCGCACAGGTGCACCGGCTTGCAGCCCACCATCCCGGGGATGGCGTTATCGCCCACCAGCACCATGCGGCCGCCGGTCACCTCCGGCTGTACGCCGCCTACCGGCGCAAAGGAAAGGAAGCCCTTTTCATCAATGTTGGTGATAATAAAGCCCACTTCGTCCATATGGGCGGAAAGCTGCAGCACCTTTTTGGCCGGTTTTTTGCCCTTTTTGCGCACCAGCAGGTTACCCAGCGGGTCCACCTCATACTCTGCGTGGCCTTTTATTTGCTCGATGAGATACTCCCGGACGGCAGCTTCCCGGCCGCTGGGGCCGCGCAGGGCGCACAGGGTCTCTATATCCTTCCACAGCTGTTCGTATTTCATGTTAAAAGCCCTCCTTTGCCGCCAGCGCCATCAGCCGGGCGGTATTCGCCGCGTCCTCAGGGTCAATGGTCTCGGCCACGGTATGCATGCTCCGCAGCGGGATCGAAAGCAGCGCCATTTTAATGCCCCGTCCGGCGGTGGCCAGCTCATCGGCATCGGTGCCGGTGCGGCCGCCCATCGGCTCGTGCTGCAGCGGGATGTTATTTTCCTTGGCCAGCTTTTTCAGCTTCAGGGTAAAGTCCCGGTTCAGGGTGGGGGCGTAGCCCAGCATGGTGCCGCCGCCCAGGGGACTGGTTTTCTCCGGCGCGCAGCCAAAGCCATCCCCAAAGCTCACATCCACCGCGATGGCATAGTCCGGCTGGGTGGTAAAGCCGCCGGTCTCGGCGCCCTGGCCGCCCACCTCCTCCATACTGGAAAGCAGCACTGTTACCCTGCAGTCCGGCTTTTCGGCCGCTATTTCCTCGGCCGCCGCTATCACCGCCGCGCAGCCAATGCGGTCATCCAAGGCGGGCCCCGCCAGCCGCTTGTTTTGCAGCTCCACGGGCTTCGCTGCAAAGGTCACAATATCGCCGGGCGCAAAAAGCTTCGCCGCCGTTTCGGCGGTAAACCCGGTATCGATCAGCAGATTCTCGATCTTGATGGAATGGTCGCTGCCATCCCCCGCCAGGTGGGGCGGCACCGAGGTGATAATGCCGGGGTAATCGCCCGCCGCCGCGTGGATGGCCACAGGGGTGGCAGGCAGCCAGCGAACGTCTATCCCGCCAATTTTGCTAAAGCGCAAAAAGCCTTCCTCCACCCGCGTCACAATAAACCCGATCTGGTCAAGATGCGCCTCCAGCAGCAGGTGGGGCGCGCCCTCCTTGCCCTCATTGACGCAGCACAGCAGGCTGCCCAGCGGGGTGCGCTTTACCTCTCCCATCGGGGAGAGCAGCTCCTTGGCGGCGGCATAGGCGGCGCATTCCCGGCCGCTGGGGCCGGGGGCTTCGCACAGCTTTTTCGCAGCTGCCGCTATTCTTTCGGTCGTGATACTCATGGTGTTCCTCCTTTTTTACGCCCCACTCATACCCTGTACGGGGCATGAGCAAGGCTCCTGCTTATTCATCTGTTAAAAATCAGAGTCCCCTCCTGGGGCAGTTACAGCAAACCGCAAAAGGGATAAACGAAATTTCTGCTTACCCATGCGTAAAAAATCCGGGCCTCTTTCTGGAACAGTCCCAGCGAACCGCAAAAACGGCAAACCGAGTTTCTGCCCGCGTAAGCGCCTAAAATCTGTGCCCCGCCCTGGGATAACCACAGCAGGCTCCGGGAAGCGCTTTTTCGGGTCCCCGCAAAATCCGGGCACCGGCCCGCCGGGCGTTCCGGCTGCACCGGAGCCGACAGCGGCACAGCCGCCGTCGAAACCGTCCTGCGGTCGGTTTGCCCTGCGGGCCTCTCGGCGCTCTTTGCAAAATTTCTTTCCGCCTTTTGGCCTCACTTCAGCCCATTCACCAGCGCCTTGTAGCACTGCCCCCGCACCTCAAAGTTCGGGTAGCAGTCAAAGCTGGCGGAAGCCGGCGAAAGCGAAACGATATCCCCCGCCTTGGCAAGCTCATGGGCCATTGTCACGGCTTCCTCCAGCGTGGCCGCCCGCCGCAGCGCCAGGCCGCTTTCGGCATAGCCGGGATGAGAGGTCACAGCCTTTTCTATCTTGTCCGCCGTCGCCCCGGTCAGGATCAGCGCCTTGACATGCTCCAGCACCGGCCCGGCCAGCGGGGTGTAGTCCAGGTGCTTATCGTATCCCCCTGCGATAATGATGAGCTTTTGGTCAAAGCTCTCCAGTCCGGCTATGGTGCGGGTGGGGCTGGTGGCGATGGAATCATTGTACCAGCGCACCCCGTCCAGCTCCCGCACAAACTCAATGCGGTGCTCCACCCCGGGGAAGGTGTTCGCCACATGGCGGATCACCTCCGGGGGAACCAGTCCCCACACCGCCGCGATGGCCGTCAGCATATTTTCCACATTGTGCAGCCCCGGTATCTTTATCTCGCTCATCGCGAAGAGGGGGGTATCCCCCTTGCCGTCAGTGTAGTGCAGGGTGCCCGCTTCATCCAGCCAGGCGCCGCGCTCCACCGGGTGCCGCCGGCTGAACCACCGGCAGTCGCCCCGTACCTCCGCCGCAAAGCCGGCAGTCGTGGGGCAGTCGGCATTCAGCACCGTGGCGGTAAAGGCCCCCTGGTGCAGGAAAATGTTTTTCTTGGCGGCGATGTACTCCTCCATCGTCCCGTGCACATCCAAATGGTTCGGGGTCACATTGGTCACCACCGCTATTTCCGGGCTCTGCCGCATCGAAAGCAGCTGGAACGAGGAAAGCTCTACCACCGCCATGTCGTCCGGCTTTACCGTTTCCAGCTCCGGGAACAGCGCCCGCCCGATGTTGCCGCCTAAATGCACCGTTTTGCCGCTCTGCCGCAGCATCTCAGCGATCAGACTGGTGGTCGTCGTTTTACCGTCGCTGCCCGTCACCCCTATGATGGGGCAGGGGCAGCACTGCATAAAGAGCTCCAGCTCGCTGGTGACAGCAGCGCCCGCTTTCATCAGCTCCTTCAGCCGCGGGTGGTTAAAATACATGCCCGGCGTGCGGAAGATCACATCTCCCCGCAGCTTTTGCAGGTAGTCCGCCCCGGTGACGAATGCCACCCCCATGGCGGTCAGCTCTTTTGCTGCTTCGCCCAGCTCCTCCGGGCTCTTCTTATCGTAGATGGTCACCTTCATGCCCTTTTGGGCCAGCAGCTTTGCCACCGGCCGGTGGCTTACCCCCAGCCCTATCAGCGCGATCTCTTTTCCCTGCAGCTCCGCAAATACGGTCGCTGCCGTCAGTTTCTGCATGGTCTCCCTCCTCGGCAGGTTTTCCCGGGGCGCGGGCCTTCCGGCCGCCCGGCAAAGGCTCCGCCTTTTGCCGCCCCCTGCGGGGGCCGGTTCGGCGGGCCTGCGGCCCGCCGGCCGGGCGTCCGGCACTCCCTGCACCCTTCACAAATTTCTGCCCCTATTATATCCCACATTTTCGGGTTCTGCAATCGGTTTTGGGCGGCAGCACCGCCCCGGTTGGCCCCATTTCCCCCGGAAGGTCCTCCGGGGGGGCCGGGCCGCACGGCCGGCCGCCCCTTGGCTCCCCTCGGGCCGACCCTCCGTTTTACTGCGGGCAGCCCTCGGCCGCCGCGGGGCGGTCGGCCTCCAGCACCGTCAGCACCTCCCGGATGCCCGCCATCGGCTCCTGCCCCTTTTGCAGCTTCACCGTCAGGTAGGGCTTCGCCCCGGCATTCGTCAGCACCCGGCCCGGCAGGGCCTTTGTCAGCGCCAGCAGGTCGCCGC
>ERZ827469.2225-NODE-2225-length-15206-cov-2.832024_pt1 | contig 15206 bp, 12 predicted proteins | sample MGYA00519917_ERZ827469 | MGnify/ENA primary metagenome ERZ827469 (study PRJEB31778, sample SAMEA3449314) | human gut metagenome | biome: human gut; feature: human-associated habitat; material: faeces | place: United Kingdom | collected 2010/2012 ... | reverse complement strand
ATTCTCACTCTTATTATTTTATCTCCGCAATGGCGTTCTGTCAAGAACTTTATCATAGCAAAGCAAAATTTCTCAAACTCTTTTTTATAACCAACAATTTGTATCCTTTTTCAAGGGAGAGAAAAAACCGCCGGATTCTTCCGGCGGTCCGCTATTTGGGGAGATTCACCTTCTGGACATCGTTATCTATAGCAAAATTCTTAAAGTTATAGCAAAAAAGCGCCTGCTGATAGTCATCCAAATCGATCCAGTTTTCGAAAGACCTCGTAAGATACCGCAAATCAACCAGCGTGATTTTGCTGTAATGAAGCGCCAAAAACGGCACCAAGGAATGGCTGTAGGAATCCTTGAAGATCAGCAGATTGCTGTCGGTGGCTGCGTCGGTGTGGATGGTTACAATGGGCTGATTCTGCCCTAAAAACACCGAGTACTGATCCTTCTTTCCCAAATAATCCCGAAAATAAATATCATCGGTCTCATTCCACTCTTTCCCGTCAAAAATATCCACTTTACTGATATGAGAACTGTTTCCATAGGTGTACAGATCGATGGTGTCTGACTCCACTCGGTCGTAGATGATTTTGCTGTAAAGAGATCCGCGGAATTGATGGCTGGCGTGCTCCACATTAAAGCGTTCCACCGCTACCGGCGTATACCCCAGCTGCTTCGACGCCGCACTATACCCCAGATAAGCGCCAAAGGAAGTCCAGTGGTGGTCAGAACGGTAAAAGGTCAACTTTTGGGCATTGGACATCAACGACGAATAGGCGTCAATGGTAGAAATGTTCTTCACCTGCCCGTAAATCCCGTCGATCTGTTCTTTTTGGGCGATACCTGGCGCCCCCTTGGGAAGCATATCCTTATATACTTCCGCAGCGGTGGGAATCAGCATCAACGAAGTGGAACCGCTGAACCGTTTGGCAAAGGCGTTCATTTCCTTGACGGACTTACGAATGTTCTCTTGGTCGATTTCATCCGTCTTTTCAATCAGCCGATCTTTTAAAATGTAAACGCCGTTTATTTCTTTTCTCCCGGAAAGGTGCTCCAGCTGGGTTTTCATCCCGATCCAGGACGTCCTCAGGGGAAAATGATCCGCCGCGTATTCGTCGAATCCGTCCATAAACTCCTTGCCGGCGATGGTTTTCAGCGACAGTTTTGGAAAATCCGCCAAATACCGATTCTCCTCTTGGGAAAACTCCTGTTTCGGCAGCAAAAAAATCAGCAGCGGCATGAGGGCCAGCAGGAAAAAAAATAAGATGATGGTTATCTTTTGATATTTCATCCCGAAGCCCCCTTAAAACCGAAAATACAAAAATGGATTGTAGGTCGCGTCGACCAGATAGGCAGTGCAGACCACCATCAGCAGAACCACCGAAACGGGGAGTATCACCTGCGTCCCCTTGGGCCAACGATTGGCAAACCGATTGTAAATCTTTTTGCCCCAACTTCCAGAAGCAAAGATGCAGATGAGGAACAAAAGAAAATAGGAGCTCAAAAGATAAATCGTCCGGCTGTCGGCAAAACCCGCTCCTCCAAACATGGCTTTCAGGTATCTTCCCGCATCTCCCAAAGTGTCCATCTCAAACAGCACCCAGCCAAACACCACCAGTACAAAAGTGTAGGCCTGCCGCACAAAAGACGGAAGCTTGTTCAGCAACTTTCCGTACACGAATTTCTCCAGCACGAGAATTACCCCGAAATACAGCCCCCAAAAGACAAAGTTCCAACTGGCCCCGTGCCAGAAGCCGGTCAGCGCCCAGACGATCAGCAAATTGCAGATCGTTTTTGCAGTTCCATGCCGGTTTCCTCCTAAGGGAATATAGAGATATTCCTTAAACCAGGTGCTCAAGGTAATGTGCCACCTGCGCCAAAAATCGGTAATAGACTTAGCGGTATAGGGCAGGTTGAAGTTCTGCGGAAAATGAAATCCCAGCATTTTGCCCATGCCGCAGGCCATGTCCGAATACCCGGAAAAATCGAAGTAGATCTGAAAGGTGAACGCCAAAATCCCCAGCCATGCCGTGGCAGCGGGGATGGAGCCCAAGGGCATCTCCTTTACCTGAGTCCACAAAAGCCCGATATTATTGGCCAGCAAAAGTTTTTTTGCCAATCCCCTTGTAAACACCCCTATACCATCCGCTGTTTCTTCCACCGTAATGGTCCGGCACTCCAGTTCCTTCGCCACATCCTGATATCGCACGATGGGTCCAGCCACAATTTGCGGAAACATGGTGACATAAGCCCCGAAGTTAACAAAATTTTTCTGCACCCTGATTTTCCGCCGGTACAGATCGATGGTATAAGACATACTCTGGAAGGTATAGAAGGAAATCCCTATGGGCAGGGGGAGCTGTGGATCCGGTATCCTGCTGTGAAACAGGGCGTTTAGATTTCCGATAAAAAACGAACTGTATTTAAAAATCGCCAGCAGCCCCAAATTTATGGCAACCGAGCAAATCAAAAGAATCCTTCTCTTTTTTTCGTCATCGTCCCAACAGTCCATCAGCCGCCCCGCCGTATAGTCGATCAGGGTGGACAAAATCATGATAAAAACGTAAAGCGGTTCTCCCCAGGCGTAAAAAATCAGCCCGGATACAAACAGCACCCAGTTTTTCCATTTTGCGGGAACCAAATAATATACTAAAAGTGTAATTGGCAGAAATATATACAAAAAAGTGATACTGGAAAAGACCACCCGGATTCCCTCCCCTATGATTGCTCTAATGTTTTGAGCATCTCCAGAAATTCTTCCTTGGCAAACAGAGTGTTTAATACCGGAAGCAGCGCTTTGGTGCTCATCCGCTCCGGAAAATTCAGTTTCTTTAAAAGTGCCTGCCGCTTGGCAAGAGCTCCGTCGGTTCCGGACAGGCCCCACAGAAATAAATCCGCCTTGGTGATTTCCTCCCGGCGGCTATCTGCCTTTTCCGCAGTCAATCCCGCCTTTTCGAAACACTGCTGAAGGGTTTTAAGGTCGATTCCCTCCACCCCCAGCTTCCCCTCCTTGGAAGGTGCTGCCTTGCGTCTCTCTTTGCCGTAAACGTCTGGAATATAGACGTGGATGAGTTCTCCCTCCGGAATAGCGGAACGGATATAATTTCGAATCTTAAATCCCGCTGCGTCGGAATCGGTAAGGATAATGAGCCCCGTTTTTTTCGCCAATACCCGGAGCATCTCCAGCTTGTCTTTATCTTTAAAAATTGTAAAGCCGTTTGTCTCGATAATCGTCCCGTCAATCAATGCAGAAAGCTTAATTTTATCGTACTTTCCTTCGACAATCACCGGCTGTTTGCATGTAATCAATCTGTTCCCGCCTTTTTGTTACGCCCGCTCCACGTTTATCGCCTGTAAAATAGAGGAGAGGACTTTTTCTACGGCAATGCGCCCGTCCGCCCGGCTGGTTTTGAGCCCGATGTCCGCCTCCGCCAAAATTTCCAGACAGCTTCGAAGCGTTTTCACCGAATACCGGGGCACGTCCCGAAACGCGTTGCGTATCCGAAACTCTTTCCCCTTGTAGGGAAACGCCGCACAGACGTCCTGCACTGATTTAGAGGCAAGAGTCGCGACTTTCGCCCGGTACAAGTCGATAAAGGTCATGTTGAGCACCGCTAAAATCGCCAGCGGCTCCTGGCGGCATAAAAACAGCTCGTCCAAAATGGCGAAGGCCCGGTTGAAGTTATTCTGCATCATCGCCTTAGATAAATCAAACACCGACGCCTCCAAGCTGACGCCTGCAACCGTCTCAATGTCTTTTTTGGTGATTTCCGCCTCAGGCCGGTAAGCTGTCAGCTTGTCGATTTCCACCGTCAGTTGTTCCAAGGAATTGCCGCACCGCTCGCTGAGGTAATTTGCCGCCGGCGTCTCGATGGTGCAGCCCGCTTTTGCCACCCGCTGCTTGATAATTTTTATGAGTTCGCTCCCCGTCTTGGGGGAAAAGTCCACTGTCACGCCGCTTTTGGCCGCCGCCTCCCCCAACTTGCGCACCTTGGCGCTCTTTTTGGGATTCAGATCGTAGGCGTTGACAAAGATGATAAACACCGTTGTGGGATTGGGGTCTTCCACCATTTCCATCAGCGCGTCAAAATCCGCCTTGTTGAGCTTTTCGACGTTGGGATTTTTTAAAACTACGCATTTGCGCTGGGCCATCAGCGGGATCGCCTCCGCTTCCACCCGAAGGGAAACCATATCCAAAGCAGCCCCGTCAAACTGCTGAAGATTGAAGCTTTCAGTACCTTTGGGGACTGCCTTGTCGATTAGCCTCTTCAGATACCCTTCCGATAAAAAAGTTTCCTTCCCATAGAGGAAGTACACCGGCGCGATTTGATTTTCGCGGATGCTTTTTCCCAGTTCAGTATCAGATAAAAACGGCATACTACTTCCCCCTCACGGTCATCATACCACCTTTGGCCACCCGGACGACGACGGTTTCGCCTCTATCGACAGATTCAAAATTGGTTTGTTCCAGCTTTTCGATGGCTTCTGCTGTTATTATATCATACTTTGGTTCTAATGTATCGCCTTTTTGCCCTCTTTCCAAAAACCATTCCTTACCGTCCTGCAAAACGCCAAATGCGCCGTCCGCGTCGATAAAAAACTCCTGTCCGTTTCCGCTGAGAATCATGCGGGGCTCGTCCCCTTCCCCGATCTTCAGTGAAATGCCGTCCAGCACTTCCCAGTTGGAGGCCGACAGCGCGACAAATTCGCTGTCAGACAAATCATACGCGGCAGACAGATAGTTTCCTTCCCTCGGCGCCAAAATCGTCTCCGGCTCCGACAACTTTACCAGCCGGGAAACACCGCCCGCCTGCTGCGCTTTGTTTTTGGGCACCACCAGCATCTCAAACTTATAAACGCCGATAGACCGCATGTAATACACTGTTTTCTGCGCCACAGCACTGCCGCAGCCGATGACCAGCGCTTTTCCGTTTTGGGATACGACGATGCTGCCCACCTCTCCGCCTTTAAGAGCGGTGATTTGCAGTGTATCGTGATTGCTGATAAAATGTACCGTCATCCCGAATACCAAAAGTATCACGCTAATTCCCGCCGCCCATTTGCCATTTTTCCGAAGTTGTTTGGCAACAATCAAAATAAGAACTAGCAGACAGGTTCCCAAAATCCAGATAGCCACACAGGAAAGATTCAGAGGAAGGACGGCAAACGACGCTTTTCCCAGCATTTCAGTAAAAGAAGCCATCGCCTTCAACAAAACGCCGCTCATCTGCCCGGTAAGCGCGCCCGCCACCCCGCCCGCGATAGCGGAAACCGCACCCAAAATCATTACACACGGCACCATGGGCAAAACCAGGAGGTTTGCAATGGGCGACAGCAGAGAAGTATACCCGTTAAACAGCATCATAATTGGAATCAGAAAAACCGCCACCGCGCTTGACGAACAGAGGATGGACACAAAATACTGGATCAGTCCGTTTTGGATGGAAAATTTTTGGAACACCGCCCTGGTCCAACAGGGGGACACCGCGCAGAGCGCGCAAACCGACACCACAGACATCAAAAATCCTCCGTGATAGACGATGGAGGGATCTAACGCACAGAAAAACAAAACCACTCCGCCCAAAGTGTTGACGGGGCTGTAATCTCGGACGATGTGCCTGGTGAGCATCAAAGTTGCCGCCATTACAAGGGCCCGCACCGCCGACGGCTTGCCGCCTGTCAGGGTGACAAAGAAAATCATCGCCGCAAGACCCATAATATCTGGAAAAATCCGCTTTCCAAAAACAAGTTGGAACACCCCGGTAATCAATCCGCCAATCAAGGTAATATGTAGACCGGAAACGCAGAGAATATGGGAAATTCCCGTCAGATGAAAGCTGTCGTAGAGTCCTGCGTCCATTTCGCTGGAATCTCCCAGCAGCATGGCGATAAGAATGGTGTCGTAGGGAGATGGAACTGCCCGTTTGAGATTCACCTTCAGACGAAACACCAGATCCTCCATCCACTGATCGGCAGAAGACGCCGATGTAAGAAGCGTTTGAGACCCCGCCTGAATCCATCCCGTTACCTGTGCCCCCTTTCCCAATTGGGACCGGGTGGGTACATTGCGAAATCCTGTCACATTGCAAGCGATTCGCTCACCCACATGAAACTCGGAATCAGCGGTCCCGTAGAGCAAAATCCGCATCTTTTGGGATATCCCCGACACCCCGATTTTTTCGGTTATTACAAGATAACTCCGGGTCTGCCCATTGCTGGAAAAGGCCTCCTCTACCGTTCCCTTCACCTCAATGGAAGACATCGGAAATTTCGCCGATTCTTGTGCCCAATAAAACCGCTGGGCCGTATTGACCACCGCGCCTAACAGCACCATAAAAAACGCAATGCACAAAATACCCCTGCTCAGACTAAATCCCCATAGCAAACAGAAAATAAGATAACTAACAAAAATTACTCCCGCCAGTATGATGGCAAAGGCAGTGTATCCAAAAGGTAGAAGGGACATGAAAAGCAGCGCGCCGCCAAAACTGAAACCAACTACCGCCACCGGCTGGTAAATCTTTATATGGGTCCCTCCTTTCCCCATAATTTGACAAAATCAATTTTATTATACCGAAACCGCAACAGAAAGAAAAGAGGGATAAAAATAAAAATTCATTTGGATAAATAAAAGTGGGATCGTTGCAAAATAAATGTATGATAGCAATTTGCACAATTGTAAACAAAAATGTAGGGGCCGACGCTCACTTCGGCCCGCCTTTCAGAGAACTGTTCTCTTAGAAGCAGGCTGATGTGGACATCAGCCCCTACAACTTTTTTTGCATTTTCTGGATAGGCTATTTTGCAACAGCCTCACCTTGGGATTTCATGATGCCGGCTCATTTTCGCCCTGAAGCCAGATTTTCTCGTTTTCATGCCTCTTGGGCCGCCCCATCAAATCGGATATGGCCTGCTTAATGTCTTTATGATGGTACAAAACATCATAAAGCTGCTCCACAATCGGCATCGAGACATGCTTTTCCCGAGCCAGCTCGTAGGCAGACTTGGTGGCGATACAACCTTCCACCGTCATTCCCACCCGCTCAATGGCCTCGTCAGGCGTCAGCCCCTGGCCGATGAGGATACCGGTGCGGTGGTTTCTCGAGTGCATACTGGTGCAGGTGACAATCAAATCCCCAATGCCGGCAAGACCGGAAAACGTCTCCACATCCGCCCCCATGGCGGTCCCGAGACGGGCGATTTCCGCGATGCCTCTTGTCATCAGCGCCGCCTTAGCGTTGTCGCCCAACTGTAAACCGTCGCAGATTCCGGCGCAGACCGCGATAATATTTTTAAGAGCCCCTCCCAGTTCTACGCCGATGACGTCGTCGCTGACGTAGATGCGAAGCGTCTTGTTGCTGAGAGTGTCCTGAATATACTCGGCGCTCTCCCGACACTTGGACGCCGCCACAATGGTGGTGGGCACCCCGCGGGCGATTTCCTCCGCGTGGGACGGACCCGATAAAATAACGATGGGGTGGTCGGGAATCTCCTCCTCGATGACTTGGGACAGTCGCTTGAGGGTACCGCTTTCCAGCCCTTTCGCCACGCTGGCCACCACAGTTTTCTCGCCCAAAATCCCATGGGCATCCCTAGCCGTCTCTCGAATGGCGAAGGACGGCACCGCCAAAATCACCACGTCAGCCTCTTTCCCCTCTTCCAAATCACTGGTCAGATGGATTCCGCTGTGGACAGCCACCCCGGGCAGTAGCTTTTTGTGCTCGCCCCAGCTACGGATCTGTTGGATTTCCTCCGGAAATTTCCCCCATAACGTCACTTCATGTCCAAACCGGTGACACATGACCGCTAAAGCGACACCGAAACCGCCGGTTCCCATAATGGTTATCTTCGCCATACTTTCCTCCCGCCGCTCACTGCGGCTTTCCTTCCAAAAAAGATAAAGATGCGGCAGGTAAAATTCCCACCGCACTTACTATTCTTATTTTTTCTTTCCAAATTTGTTTTCAGTGCCGTTTAACAGCCGCTTGATGTTGGAGCGATGCATAAAAATAACGATTCCGCCAATGAGCAATGCCGACAGGGTATCGAACCAAACTACATCAGAATGTACGATCAGCCCGTGTATGAGCGTTGCAATAGGAAACGCTACCGCAGCACTAATGGAGGCCAGCGAAACGATCTTGCTAATAGCCACCACAATGCCGAACACCGCCAAAATCACGAAAAAGACGATAGGGTCAAGAATCAGAATGATACCCGCCGACACCAAAATCCCCTTGCCGCCCTTAAAGCCGTAAAACACCGGGAAACAATGCCCCAAAAGTGCCAAAAGCGCCATCAGGTAATCGGCGTAAAACACCTCAGTTGCCCCACCGACAAATTGGATAATCAAATGCCCCAGCAACACGGCGATAATCCCTTTACAGAAGTCGCCCACAGTAGTAATCACAGCGGGCAGTTTGCCAAAAGTCCGCAGCACGTTGGTCATGCCGGCGTTGCCGCTGCCGTAGTCCCGGATATCCTTTTGGGCAAACAGCTTGGATACGATAATGGCGAAGTTGATGCTGCCGATAAGATAGGCCAGCACTCCCGCCAGAACAACCGACAGTATCAGCCGAAAAAGCTCCATAACGACGATCCTTTCTGTCTCATACTCTCCAATTTAGGTATCGTTTCTGTCCCGTTCACGCACAATGAAACGGACAGGTGTCCCCTGCAAATCAAAGGTCTCCCGGATCTGGTTTTCCAGATACCGCTGATAGGAAAAGTGGAAAAGTTCCTTCCGGTTGACAAAAGCCACAAATGTGGGCGGTTTGGTAGACGCCTGGGTAATGTAGTAAATCTTTAGACGCCTGCCCTTATCCGACGGAGGCTGTACCCGCGCCGTGGCGTAGGACAACAGGTCGTTTAAGGAACCGGTGGTCACCCGGATGGCGTTTTTCTCCGCCACTTCCTTTATCATCTCATACAGTTTATTCACCCTTTGTCCCGTCAATGCGGAAATAAACAAAAACGGTACATAGGACATAAAGCTAAAGTCCACCTTGAGTTTATCGGTAAACTCTTTCATCGTCTTGTCAGTCTTATCCTCGACTGCATCCCATTTGTTGACGGCGACAATACAGCCCTTGCCCTGCTCGTGGGCGTAGCCTGCAACCTTGCTGTCCTGCTCGGTAAAGCCCACCGTTGCATCGATGACGATGACGCAGACGTCGGCCCTGTCCACCGCCATATAGGCGCGGAGCACGCTGTACCGCTCGATATTCTCCAAAACCTTGGATTTTCTCCGGATTCCCGCCGTGTCGATAAAGACGAATTTGCCGCTTTCGTTTTCCACCACTGTGTCCACTGCATCCCGGGTGGTACCGGCGATATTGGATACAATGACCCGCTCTTCTCCTGCCATCTTGTTGATGAGAGAAGATTTTCCAACATTGGGTTTGCCGATGACCGCCACCTTAATGACGTCGTCTCCGTATTCCTCTCCCTCACCCTCCGGCAGGTGCTTTAACACTTCGTCCAGCAGGTCTCCGGTGCCATGTCCGTGGGTGGAGGAGACTGGAATCGGGTCTCCCAGCCCCAAATTGTAAAACTCATAGACCTCCGGCGGCGTTTCGCCGATGCTGTCCACCTTGTTGACGCAGAGAACGATGGGTTTTCCGCTTTTTAGCAGCATCGCCGCCACTTCCTGATCAGTGGCCGTCACGCCGGAACGCACGTCGGTCACCAGAATAATGACGCTTGCGCTCTCGATGGCCACCTCCGCCTGCCGCCGCATCTGGGACAGGATGACATCCTCGGAATAGGGTTCAATTCCCCCAGTATCCACCAGCATAAATTCGTGGTTCAGCCATTCGCATTCGGCGTAAATCCGGTCCCTGGTCACGCCGGGCGTATCTTCCACAATGGAGAGCCGCTGGCCGATCAGTTTGTTAAACAGGGTAGATTTTCCCACGTTGGGCCGCCCTACAATGGCGACAATTGGTTTTGACATACTAAAATTCCGTATCCTTTCCACGGGGGCGCCTGCAAAACGCCCTTCCTTACTTCTCCCTAATATTCTTTCCCCAGGAGATTTCTCAGCACCTGGTAGCCGTCAGCCTCTACCGGAACAAGCGGCTTCCCTAACGCTTCTTGAGCCTCCTCAAGGGAAATATCGTCGAGGAACAAATCCCCCTGATAACGGAGCATCTCGGTGGGGATCAGTATTTTGTCCCCAATGGCCTCATCCTTTACCTGTTGGATCAAATCTTTCCCGGTAATCAGCCCTGCAACAGTAATCCCTTCTCCAAAAAAGTAATTTTTAACAGTGACTACCTTACAATTTAGATTATGCCATTTTTTCCGGGCCTCGTCAACCAATTTCTGGATAAAGGGCGCTGCGGCCACGCCGGTGGCCACCGTCAGGTTCCGTTCTTCCTCGTCGGCTTCAAATTCCTCCATAGCTTCCATGAACTGCTGCCGCTGAAGGGCGATGACGCCGACACCGTTTTCCAGCTGATTAAAATCACCGTAAAACGCCGCATCGGGAATTGGCCGCTCCGCTTTGATGTAAAACTCGTCCGCCGCGTAAAAGAGCCGGTCACCGGTTTTTTCAAACTGTTCGTCGGCAAATTGATCGATGAGATCAATGGTCTTTCCCGCTTCTTCTTTGGTATAGGGTTGCAGGGGAAATAAACCCTCTCTAAATTTCGTCAGTCCCACTGGCACACAGGACACTGTCAGGAGACTGTCTCCCAGCGTCTTTAGGTCGTTGAGACTCCGGACTAGCTCCGGCCCGTCATTGAGGCCGGGACAGAGCACCAACTGGGTATTGAGAGAAATCCCCGCCTCAGCGAACCTCCAAAGGGTTTTGAGCGCATCCCCGGCGAACCGGTTGTGCATCATCTTGCAGCGCAGCTCCGGATTGGTGGTGTGAACCGAAACGTTGATGGGAGAAATCTTCATTTTGATGGTCCGCTCAATGTCGTGCTCCGACAAATTGGTCAGGGTGATGTAATTTCCATAGAGAAAGGACATTCTCGCGTCGTCGTCTTTGAAATAAAGAGTTTCCCGCATACCAGGGGGCATCTGATCGATAAAGCAGAAAACACATTGGTTGCGGCAGGAACGCTGCTTGTCCATCAAATAAGTATCGAATAAAAGCCCCAAGTCGTCGTACTCGTCCTTTTTCCGCACGACGACCGCTTTTTCCCTGCCGCCGCTGTCGAGTATCAGCTTGAGCTTTTTCTCCATCATGTAAAACCGGTAATCCAGTACGTCAATAATTTCATTTCCGTTGATGGAAACCAGCCGGTCTCCCGGATGAATGTCCGCCTTGGCAGCCGGACTGTGTTTTTCGATGCCTGAAATGACAACGCTCATATCATACCCTACCGTCCGCCCGAAGGCCAACGCATCCTTTCTCAATCTATTATTACTAACTTCTCCAAATATTCAGAAAAAAATCGCCCGATAAAGCGGAAGCTTATCGGGCAGCACGTTGTACTATTTAAATCGAATCCATCGACAGGTCAAAGCTTACGCTTCTTTTTTGATGACCTCTACGCCTTTGTAATAACCGCAGTTTCCGCAAACCTTATGCGGTGCTTTCAGTTCGCCGCACTGTGTGCATTTGGAGAAAGCAGGCATATCGAGCTTCCAAACGTTGGAACGTCTCTTGTCTCTTCTGGCTTTCGATACTTTTCTCTTTGGTACTGCCATGTTTAGCACCTCCTTAACATTGAGCAATCAGGAACCATGTAGTTCCTATTCCAGCAATTTCCCCAAGATCTCAAGCCTCGGGTCAATTGATTTTTTTTCGCATTCGCAGCTGTCAAAATTCAAATTTTTGCCGCACTGCCCACAGAGTCCCTTGCAATCTTCTCTGCAAAGCACCTTGCTGGGAAGTTCCAAGAATAGGTCGGCGCGTACCAGCTCGTCAAGATCCAGCTGGCTGTCCTCACAAACAACATACTCGTCATTGTCGGTATTGAGCTTTCTTACCAGTACATGCTGGAATGAAAAGTCATACCCTTGTTCGAATTCGCCCATACAGCGGTCGCAGTGAAGCTTCAGCACAAATTTCACACTGAAAACAAGCCTTACCACTTGGGCTTTGTTTTCAATTTGTCCAGAAACTTTCACCGGCGTCTGAAAGGGGTATTCCCCGTTATATTCCTCATCGGAAAAACAGAGGGACAAATCAAACGTTTTGCGTTCTCCGACAATGTCAAAGAGCTGCCTTAAATCCATTTTCATTTCGACACCTCATAATGCCACAACGATAATTATATTACATAACAAATCCATTTGTCAACCACCAAATGGGGTTTTTGCAAAGTTTTTGCAATTCTACCGAATCCCGGAGCAAGACGACTACCATCATAGCAAAGTTTCACAAAAAAGTAAAGGGAATTTTTCCACATTAAAAAATTGACGGAAATGCCGTAAAAATAGGAATGTGACAGTTTCCCATGTGGGAAATTCCGACAGTATTCGACGTCCATAGGTGGAAAAAAACTTTACTTCTCCACCATAATTCCCATGAAACCAAATAATTATTCCACCGTTTCCACATAGTTTTCAACATTCTGTAGAAAACAAATTGAATATTGCCTTCAAACAAATATTTGTTCTTTTCTCTTCTGGAAGATTAAAAAACGAATTTTTTCACAAAAATCGCTTCTTATGGATTTTAAAATATTTTTATATTCCGTAATAAAAATATTTTCTTTTCCTTCTTTTTTATACAACTTCCCAAAGTAAAAAAGGGCATTCCTTGTTCACTTTACTAATTTAAATAAGTAAATTAGATGAAAAGTCGAAATTCTCCTTTTGTCTGTTATTAAAGCCAGACACAACATTAACTTTCTTTTACTTTATCCAGCATTAAACCTTTTCTTTCAAGTGTCGTCTAATCATCAGAAGATATTATATAACATGCTATATACTATACTAAACCATGAATAAAAAAACTAAATGGGGCATCATTATTCTTATCGGTGCCGGAATTATCGGTGGGGGAATTTACTCACAGTTACCAAAAACTAACGACGAACTGGCTGCTGCTGACAAGGTAAAAAATACCCAAAAGAATGGAAAAAAGATTCTGAACGTCAACGCCAAAGTAATAAAGCCTCAACTGTTAACAGACGAATACACTACTACCGGCGTACTTCTGCCGGATGAAGAAGTTGATTTGTCTTTTGAGACTTCCGGGAAAGTAATAGAGATCAACTTCGAAGAAGGAACTCCCGTAAAAAAAGGACAACTTCTTGCCAAAGTCAACGACCGCCAGCTACAAGCACAACTTCAACGGTTGGTTTCACAACTAAAGTTAGCTGAGGACCGTGTATTCCGACAAGATGCTCTGCTTAAACGAGATGCAGTCAGTAAAGAAGCTTATGAACAAGTAAAGACTGACCTGGCAACTCTAAATGCTGATATAGAAATAGTAAAAGCGAACATTGCCCTAACCGAGCTCCGTGCTCCATTTGACGGAATCATCGGACTTCGGCAAATCAGTGTCGGTTCATACGCTTCGCCGACAACTATCGTTGCCAAACTGACAAAGATTACTCCGCTGAAAGTAGAATTTTCAGTACCGGAACGCTATGCAAGCCAGATTAAGAAAGGTACGAACCTGAATTTTAGAATTGAAGGAAAACTAGATGCCTTCAGCGCAAAAGTATATGCTGTAGAATCAACGATTGATCCCAACCTGCATCAATTTACAGCACGCGCACTTTATCCAAATACCAATCGCGCCTTACTTCCCGGCCGATATACAAGTATCCAATTAAAGAAAGAAGAAATCCCGAATGCGATTGCCATTCCGACGGAAGCTATCGTACCGGAGATGGGAAAGGATAAAGTTTTCTTGTATAAATCAGGAAAAGCCGAACCTGTAGAAGTGACAACAGGCATTCGTACAGATGCTGAAGTACAAATTGTAAGAGGACTTCAAGTAGGAGATACCATTCTTACATCAGGAACACTGCAACTTCGCCTGGGACTTCCTGTTACATTGGATAATATTGACTAATACCTGCCATGCCTTATGAATATATCTGAATTAAGTATACGCCGTCCGGTATTAGCTACGGTACTGACAATCATTATTCTCCTTTTTGGATTTATCGGATACAGTTATCTGGGTGTCCGTGAATATCCATCGGTGGACAACCCGATCATTTCTGTCAGTTGTTCTTATCCGGGAGCCAATGCCGACGTCATTGAGAACCAGATAACCGAGCCACTGGAACAAAATATCAATGGTATCCCGGGCATCCGGTCTCTATCCAGCGTCAGCCAGCAGGGACAAAGCCGTATTACGGTAGAATTTGAACTTTCAGTCGATCTGGAAACTGCAGCAAATGACGTACGTGACAAAGTTTCCCGTGCCCAACGTTATCTGCCCCGGGACTGTGACCCGCCGACTGTATCAAAAGCCGATGCCGATGCGATGCCTATTTTAATGGTTGCCCTCCAAAGCGACAAACGCTCACTGCTTGAATTAAGTGAGATTGCAGACTTGACTGTCAAAGAGCAGTTACAGACCATCTCTGATGTAAGTAGTGTATCTATTTGGGGTGAAAAGCGTTATTCCATGCGCCTTTGGCTCGATCCGGTCAAGATGGCAGGATATGGCATCACTCCGATTGATGTAAAGAATGCGGTAGACAATGAGAATGTCGAACTTCCTTCGGGTAGTATTGAAGGAAACACTACCGAACTGACAATCCGTACATTGGGATTAATGCATACTGCCGATGAGTTCAATAATCTTATTGTAAAAGAAGATAACAACCGTATCGTCCGTTTCAGTGACATCGGACGTGCAGAACTTGGTCCTGCCGACATCAAGAGTTACATGAAAATGAACGGTGTACCCATGGTAGGTGTTGTTGTTATTCCACAGCCGGGAGCCAATCACATCGAAATTGCCGATGCTGTGTACAAACGCATGGAACAGATGAAGAAGGACCTGCCGGAAGATGTGGTGACCGATTACGGATTCGACAATACGCGCTTCATACGCGCTTCGATCGACGAGGTGAAACAGACCGTCTACGAGGCCTTCATCCTGGTCATCATCATCATCTTCCTCTTCCTGCGCAACTGGCGCGTGACGCTCATCCCCTGCATCGTGATCCCCGTGTCGCTGATCGGCACCTTCTTCGTCATGTACGCCGCGGGATTCTCGATCAACGTGCTGTCGATGCTGGCCGTGGTGCTCTCGGTGGGTCTGGTCGTGGACGACGCGATCGTGA
>ERZ827469.2221-NODE-2221-length-15214-cov-3.109506_pt1 | contig 15214 bp, 14 predicted proteins | sample MGYA00519917_ERZ827469 | MGnify/ENA primary metagenome ERZ827469 (study PRJEB31778, sample SAMEA3449314) | human gut metagenome | biome: human gut; feature: human-associated habitat; material: faeces | place: United Kingdom | collected 2010/2012 ... | reverse complement strand
CGCCGGGGCCGAGGCCGCTCGTTTCCTCATAGACCTGAATGGAGGCCGAGCCGCCCGTCATATTCAGGATCTCACCGATCAGCTGCTGCTTGCCGACGCGGACGACGTCTGCCATGTTGGCGTCTTCCATCCCCTCGGCAACAACAAGCGGGCCGCTGAGATCTCCGGTATCGGCGTCAACCGCCTGCAGCTGTCCGTGTTCGTGCTCAACGGCGTGATCTTCGTCATGCTCGGCATGCAGCTTCCTCGCGTGCTCTCGCCTGTTCTCGACGGAGGAACCCTCGATGCGGCGTATCTCGTCATGTGCATGGTCGTGGTGACCGTCGTGCTCGAGGGCGTGCGTTTTCTGTGGGTGCTCGGCATGGACATGTTCGACGCGCGCTCGCGTGGGCTCGAGCTTCGGACGTGCTTCACGAAGGCGAGCTTGAAAGAGACGCTCGCCATGGCGTTCGCAGGTCCCAAGGGAGGTGTGACGCTTTCGCTTCTGCTGACGATGCCCGTGGTCATCACGTCAGGCGAGCTCTTCCCGATGCGCGAGGAGATCCTCTCCCTCGCGTCGGGCGTGATCCTGTGCACGTTGCTGCTGGCGAATTTCGCCGTGCCGCGCCTGGTCCCCCATAAGATCCACGAGAAGCGCACGCGCGATATCGTCGACGCCGAGATCGCGCTGTTCATGCGCGTGATCGCGTCCATCCAAGACGACGCCCACTTCACGGGGGCCGTCACAGGGGAGCCGTTCGCGCGCACAGTCGCAGCTCATGCGGCCCAGGGCGCCGATCGCGTGCCTGCGGGGGAGGTACCTGCGGAAGCGGCGTTTGCGGATGCGGTGGCGGATACCTCGGTTACGCTTAAGCCGGAGAGGGGGTCCGAGCGGGCTTGCGGCGCCGATCGCAAGATCGGCGCGCGTTCGAGGCTTCTTCTGGAAGATCTCGGGCTCGATGACGTGGACGAGCCTGCGACCGCTATCGTGTTGAAGCGCTACGCCGACCGTATCGCCGAGCTGGCTCCCTTCGCGAGTGGGGACATGGCGCGTGCGGCACGCGACGTCGTCGCCCGCTGCGAGGAGATTTACGACCGCGCCGACGAGATCGCCGTCGCGGTGGCGGATGCGGAAAACGACGAGGTCGATGGCATTCTCGACCTCAGCGCCCGCATGGCGGTCTTGCGCGCGGTGGGCGAGGCCATCGACGATGTCGCCGACCAGGCTCTTGCCCGGGAGCTCGAGTTCATCAAGGAGATGAGGCGCGCGGGCGAGCTTTCCGCCGCTCGGGCGCGTGAGCTGCGCAACGACGTCTACGTCCAGCAGATGATGATCGACTGACGAAGCTCCCGCGCGCATCGTGCGTCCCTCGTAAGCGCGCCGGGGGCGCGACGGTCGGGCGCGGGGGCGATTGCCCGCCTGGCGGGTGTCGAGCGCCGAGCGTCGGTCGTTTCCGCATGTTGGTCTCAACGTGTCAGCTTCGGCGTGTCGGCTTTCTCGATTGTGGACGTTTTGCACCCGCGACGGCGCGGGTGCGTCCTTCGGATAAACTGGGAAGACTATGAACGATACCTATCTCATCTACATCGCCTGCTCCATTCTGAGCTTCGTGCCCGCGCTCGTGCTCCACGAGGTTGCTCACGGATTCGCCGCTTACAAGCTCGGCGACCCCACCGCCAAACGCGCGGGACGTCTGTCGTTGAATCCGATGAAGCACATCGACCCGTTCGGCACGGTCATCCTGCCGCTTCTGCTCATGCTGCTGGGCTGGCCCATCTTCGGCTACGCGAAGCCGGTTCCGTACAACCCCACGTACTTCAAGGATCCTCGCAAGGGCGATTTCATCGTGGGAATCGCAGGTCCGCTGGCCAACCTTGCCATGGCGGGTGTCGCGGGTCTGCTCGCGCATCTGCTGCTCGGCCCGTACCTCGCTTCCGGCGCAAGCGTGTTCTTCGATTATTTCTACACTATGTTTCTGCCCATGTTCGCGTTGGTCAACCTGTACTTGATGTTCTTCAACCTGCTGCCCATCCCGCCGCTTGACGGCTCCTCTGTCTTCGCGCTTCTCGTCCCGCGTCGTTATCTGGGGAAATACTACTCGGTGCAGCGCTATGCGTTCCCTGTTTTCATGATCGTCATCGTGGTGTTTCCCTACGTTTTCGGGTTCAATCCCTTCTCGTGGTACCTCGATGCGACGGCCGGCAACCTCGCCAACCTCCTATTCCCGTTCAGGATAGCGTAGCTGCGGGGGACCCATGTCTTACAAAGTTCGCATCGATAGCTTCGAAGGGCCTTTCGACCTGCTTCTTTATCTTGTGAGCCGTCAAAAGGTCGACATCGGCGCCATCTCCATCACCGAGATCGCCGATCAGTACCTCGCGGAGGTCTCCCGCATGGGCGAGCTCGACCTCGACGTCGCCTCGGACTTTCTCCTGGTTGCCTCGACGCTTCTTCAGATTAAAGCGGAAAGCCTCATCCCGCGCGATCGCGCCGACGTCGACGAGGAGATCGCCGAGCTCGCGCCGAGCGAGGCGCGCGATATCCTCGTGGAGAGGCTGGTCGAGTACAAGAAGTACAAAAACGCGGCGGCGGCTTTGCATGCGCGGTTCGTGGGCGAAGGGCGCATGCACACGCGCCCGTTCGGGCCCGATGCGGATTTTCTGCGCCTCGTCCCCGATTTCCTCGCGGGTGTGACGGTCGATTCCCTCGCGCTTCTCGCCGCGTCCGCCATGGCTCGTCGCGAGGTGTTCCTGCTCGAGTCGGAGCACATCGCGGCGAAGCCGATACCGGTCGAGGTGCACGTGCGCGCCATCCATCGGCGTATCGCGTCGCGCGGGCATTTGAAGTTTTCCGATTTGGTGAACGACGCGACGCCTGCCGAGGTGGTCGTGGTGACGTTTTTGGCCGTTCTCGAGCTTTACAAGCGCCGGATGGTGCGTCTTGAGCAGCCCGAGGCGTTCGGGGACATCGCCATCGACTACATCGAGGGATCGGGCGAGCTGAACTTGGCGGGCGAAGACGCGCTGACGTCGATCGGCGGAGAGTAGGGAAGGGCGAGGATGTTTCAAGGCTTATCGGAATCGCAGGTCAAAGGCGCCGTGGAGGCGATGCTGTTCGTCACCGACGAGCCCATCGGCGCGCTCACGCTTGCGAAGATGCTCGATTGCGACCCTGCGTTGGTGGAAGATGCGCTCTCCACGTTGCGCGACGAGCTCGCAGGATCCGATCGCGGCATTCAGCTGCGCGAGGTCGCGGGTGGTTGGAGGCTGTTCACCCATCCGGCTTATCACGAGCTCATCGAGCAGTATGTGCTGTCGTGGGATACGCGCAAATTGTCGGCTGCGGCGATGGAGACGCTGGCGGTTGTGGCGTACGCGCAGCCCGTTACGCGCGCCGGTGTCGCGTCGGTGCGCGGCGTGAACTCCGACAGCTCCATAAACTCGCTGGTGGAGAAGGGTCTGGTGCGCGAGGCGGGCGTGGCCGACACGCCCGGCAACCCCGTGCTCTACGCGACGACGCGCGCTTTTCTCGAGAAATTCGGCTTGCGTTCGACTGCGGACCTGCCCCCGCTTGACGATTTCGCGCCCGATGACGAGACGCGCCGCTTGATCACCGAGCGCTTGAGCGCCACACGCGACGAGGCGGCGATCACCGATGAGCAGGCGCGCCTGATGGCCGAGGGCCTCATGTACGGTGACGACGCGGAGGATGAGGCGCAAGGCGGTCTCGAAGGAGCCTCTGCGCTCGGGGATCGACCTGCCTCGCCCGACGACGTGCGCGCGGGCGTTTCCTCGGCTGCGAACGCGCAGGCGGCTGATTCGCGTTCCGCTTCGCCGCGCGAGGCGATGTTCGCCGAGGCCATCGCCTCGACGCTCGGCGTTGTCGACAAGATAGACTTCGATTCGCTCGTGTTCGAGACGGAGGATGAGTAGGCCGCCATGAACGAGATGAGGTTGCAGAAGTTCCTCGCCCGCGCCGGCGTCGCGTCGCGCCGCGGCTCGGAGGAGGTCATCTTGTCCGGCAGGGTGCGCGTCAACGGCGAGCCGGTAGTTGAGCTCGGGGTGAAGGTGGACGCCGATGCCGACGTCGTGACCGTCGACGGGAAACGCGTCTCCCCCGAGGCGTCGACGAAAACCATCATGCTCCACAAGCCGGCCGGGTTCGTCACCACGATGAGCGACCCGCAGGGCAGGCGCACGGTGGCCGAGCTCGTGGACGTCGACGCGTACCCGGGGTTGTTCCCGGTGGGGCGCCTCGATGCGGATACGACGGGGCTTCTTTTGTTCTCGACCGACGGGGAGCTCGGGCACGCGCTTCTCCATCCGAGGAAGCACGTGATGAAGCGCTACGTCGCCTTGGTGGAGGGCGTCTTGTCGCAAGAGGACGCCGCGCGTCTTCGCGCGGGCGTGCGGTTGAGCGACGGCATGACGCTTCCTGCGCAGATCGAGCTTTTGACCGGTGACGAGGCTCGTCGCGCGGCGAAGATGATCGGGCGCGGCGCTTCCTCGAGCGGTAACGCGCGCCGACACGGCGGCAAGCGGTCGCGCGCGGCGCTCGAGGGCGCGGGCAGCTACGTGCTCGTCGGTTTGCGCGAAGGTCGCAAGCGGCAGGTGAGGCGCATGCTCGAGGCGGTGGGGCATCCCGTCATCGCGCTTCATCGTGCGACGTTCGGTCCTTTGGATCTGGGCGACCTCCCGCGTGGTGCGTGGCGCGAACTCGGCGAAGAAGAGGTGCGTATGTTGCGCGACGCGGCGGGCGTCGGGATGCATGAGGATGAAGCGAAGGGAAGAGGTTGATGGTGGACGTTGCAAGCGGCTTTGAAGCCGAATCTTTCGAGGGGGACGGCGCGTCGGGCGTGAGCTCGGGCGCGGGCCGCGTCGCGGCGTTTTCCTCAATCGCCGTGATCGGGCTCGGGCTCATCGGCGCCTCGATGGCTGCTGCCGTGAAGGCCGCCTACCCCGAGACGATCGTGATCGGCGTGGACGTCGACGATCGCACGCGGTTGCGCGCCATGGAGCTGGGCTGGGTCGATCACGCGCTGCGTCCCGATGACGAGCGGTTCTCGACGTTCCTCGCGGATTCGTGCGAGCTGGTGGTGGTCGCGACGCCGGTGGCGGCGGTCGACGAGTATTTCGTCCTTCTGCGCGATGTCGGGTACACGGGCGTGGTGACCGACACCATCTCGACGAAGTCTCACATTCTCGAGGCCGCCGAGGCGCTGCTGCCCGAGCCGCGCAACTTCGTTCCCGGGCATCCTATGGCCGGATCCGAGCGCAACGGCATCGACGGCGCGCGTCCCGATTTGTTCAAAGGGACGAACTGGATCCTTTGCCCCGACGAGCAGACGGTGCCCGAGCACTTTCAGATGCTGCACGAGCTCATCATCGGGATCGGCGCCCGCGTCGTCTCGTTGCGCCGCGAGGAGCATGACAGCTCGGTTGCGGTCGTCAGCCACGTACCGCACGTGGTGGCCTCCTCGCTTGTTCACCTCGCGATGCATCACGCCGACGAATCTCGGGCGCTTATGAGGCTTGCCGCAGGCGGCTTCAAGGACACCACGCGCATCGCGGCGGGATCTTCGAAGCTGTGGTGCGGCATCGCGTTCGATAACGCGCAGGCGCTCTCCGCCGGTCTCGACGAGATGGCGGGCATCATCGGGTCGTTCTCCGACGCGCTCGCGGCGGGGGATCGCGACGCGTTCACGGCGCTGCTCGAAGAAGCGGCTTCGGCCCGCCGCGCGCTGCCTGCGGCGTGGGTTCCCTCGACCGATCGTTTGCTCGAGGTACGCATACCCATGGTTGACCGCACCGGCGTGGTCGCTGAAGTCACCACCATCGCGAGCTCGGTTGGCTGTAATATACAGTCTATCGAGATCGATCACATCTCCGAGAGCAACGCCGTGCTCTCCCTGGTCCTTACCGACGAGGGGGATATCGGAAAGCTCTCCTGCCAGCTCATCAACGCTGGGTTCTCGGTATCGTTTTGTCCTCTGGGGCCGAAGGAGCACGCTCATGTCGAATGATCCAGCCGTCGTCGTCAAACCCTTGCCCGCACCGTTGTCCGGATCGGCGCATGTGCCGGGGGATAAGTCCATCTCGCACCGCGCGGTGCTTTTCTCCGCCATGGCCGAGGGCACTTCGAACGTTTCGGGCGTGCTTGATTCAGAGGACGTGCGGTCCTCGATCGGCGCCGTCACGGCGCTCGGCGCTCAGGTGGACTTGAACGTTGGAGAAGACGGCTCCCTTTCGGGATCGATCACCGGATGGGGAGCGGCCGGGCCCTCGCAACCCGCAGGTCCCATCGACTGCGGCAACTCGGGCACGACCGCGCGCTTGCTCATGGGCGTTCTCGCGCCGTGGGACATCACCGTCGAGCTCACCGGCGACGATTCGCTCAGGCGACGTCCTATGCGCCGCATAACCGCGCCGCTTATGAAGATGGGCGTTCACTTCGAGCCCGCGGGCAAAGAGACGCTGCCCATCGTCGAGACGGGAACGCGCGTCCTGCGCGCCGTCGATTACGAGGCTCCCATGGCGTCTGCGCAGCTCAAGACCGCGGTGCTGCTCGCGGGCGTGTTCGCGCAGGGCGTCACCACGCTCACGGAGCCCGCGCCCTCGCGCAACCACACCGAGCTGATGCTGCCCGAGTACGGCGTTCCCACCACGGCGGGGACGCGCGTGGCCGCCGTGGAGGGACCCGCGAGCATGCACGCGAGCGATGTCGTGGTGCCGGGTGATCCGTCGTCTGCGGCGTTTCTCGTGTGCGCCTCCCTTCTGAAACCGGGAAGCGAGATCACGGTCGAGAACGTCTCGCTCAACCCCGCGCGCATCGGGTTCGTCCGCACGCTTGAGCGCATGGGGGCGGAGGTGTCTGTGGAGCACCACGGGCAGGAGGGCAAGGAGCCCAACGGAAGCATTCGCGTGCGCTACACCGAGGTCCTGCGCGGTTGCGAGGTTCCTTCCCAGCACATCGCGTCCATCGTCGATGAGATCCCCGTGCTTTCGCTGGTTGCCGCGCATGCGCGCGGCGTGACGGTGTTTCGCGAGGTCGGCGAGCTGCGCGTGAAGGAGACCGATCGTCTCGCCGCCATCATCGACGGGCTCGCGCAGCTCGGCGTCGACGCCTGGGAGGAGGGGGATTGCCTGTTCGTCGAGGGCAACCCGAACCTGGAGGTTCCCGACGGGCTCGTGTTCGACTCGCGCGGCGACCACCGCCTCGCCATGACGTGGTCGCTCGTGGGGTTGTGCGGCAGCAAGCCGGTCACGGTTCGCAACTTCGACAGCGTCGCTGTCAGCTATCCCGGTTTCCTCAACGATATGAAAAGGTTAGGTTCTCTATGATCATTGCAATTGACGGCCCCTCGGGCGCGGGTAAATCGACGGTTGCCAAGGCGGTCGCCAAACGCCTCGGATTCTCGTGCCTGGACACCGGCGCCATGTATCGCGCCATCGCCTGGCGCGCCCTCGAGGACGGAGTTGCCCTAGATGACGAGGACGGCCTCGGCCGCATCGCCCGTACCTGCGAGATTTCCTTCGGGCACGTCGAGGGCGACCCGCTGCCCAAGCGCGTGTTCATCGACGGCGTCGAGGTGACCGACGCCATTCGCACCGCGCGTATCGACAAAGCGGTCAGCCCCACCTCCGCCGCCCCCTCCGTGCGCACAGCGCTCGTCGACCAGCAGCGGCGCATCGGCGCCGGGGGCGATTTCGTGGTCGAAGGCCGCGACATCGGAACCGTCGTGTTCCCCGATGCGGCGGTGAAGGTGTTTCTGACGGCGTCCGATGAGGAGCGCGCGCATCGCCGCGTGCGCCAAAACGTCGACCGCGGCATCGGCTCGATCGACTACGAGGAGGTGCTTGCCGATCTGCGTCGTCGTGACGAGGCCGACTCGAGCCGCGCCACCTCGCCGCTCGTCGCGGCCGAAGACGCCGTTCGCATCGATTCGACGAGCCACTACATCGAAGAGGTCATCGACGAGATCTGCGCCCTCGCCGACGTCGCGCGTGACGAAGGTCGCGCCGACGCCGGGGCACGGGCCGAGTAGCGAAGGAAGACGAGAGTGTTTCTCAAGTACGCTGACATGTGGGACATGCCGATCGACGGCGCGTCCGACGAGAAGAAGATTCCCCATTGGTTCGGCAACCTGGCCTGGGTCGTCATCGGCGGCGTGTTCAAGCTGTTGTTCCGCTACCGGGTCGACGGTCGTGAGAACCTGCGCGCCTTCAAGGGCGTATCGGGCGTTCTGCTCGTCGCGAACCACACCTCGTTTCTCGACGTCGTCTTCATGTACCTGGCTTGCAGGCCCTCGCAGTGGGTGCGTTTCATGGGGCGCGACACGCTCTTCGATAACGCCGGCGGCCTGATCGGCCAGGGGCTTTCTCGTGTGGGGGCGTTTCCCGTGAAGCGCGACAGCGCCGATCGCACGTCAATCAAGCGCGCGGCCCGCATGCTCAAGGGCAAGGAGGTCGTTGGCATCCTGCCCGAGGGGACGCGCCGCGGGAAGGGGACGAAGACCCCCGAGATCCACGCGGGCGCCGCGTTCGTGGCGCGCATGGGGCATGCCCCCATCATTCCGATGACCGTGCGCAACGCCGAGCTGGTCAAGCAGAAGGGCAAGATGATCCGCTTCCCCAAGATCACCGTCGAGTTCGGCGAGCCTTTGCTCGTGGGCGACTTCGACTTCCTTCCCAAGGAGGATCGTCTCGAAGGCTGCACCTGGTATGCCATGCGCGAGTGCTTCGCGCTGTCCCGGCGCGTGCCCGCGTCCGAAGTCGATATGAGGGAGTTGTTCCCCCAGGGCAGGGATTTCACGGAGGAGTTCGCCGCGCACGCGGTGCCCCATCATCGCCCTGACGAGCTGCTCGCGCAAATCGAGGCCGAGAGGAAGGACGCTTAACGTGGAGGTAATGCTCGCGCGTCACGCAGGCGCCTGCTACGGGGTTCAGAGAGCCTTAGACCTCGCCGTCGCCGTAATCGACGAGGGGCGCGAGGTGCGCACTCTCGGACCGCTCATCCATAACCCGCTGGTCGTGAGCGACCTCGAACGCCGCGGCGCACGCGTTGCGGCCTCGGTGGCCGATATCGACGGCGGGACGGTCATCATTCGCAGCCACGGGGTGACTCCCGGCGTTCGTTCCTCCCTCTCCGCGCGCGGGCTCGACGTGGTCGACGCGACGTGCCCGCATGTCGCGCGCGCTCAGGACGCCGCCGCGCAGCTTGCGGAGAGCGGTTGCCGTGTGCTCGTGGTCGGGGAGGAAGGGCATCCCGAGGTGGAGGGTCTGACCGAATACGCCAAGGAAGCGGGCGGTAAGGTCGATGTGGTATCGTGCGTCGATGACATCCCCGAGGGTCTCTACGAGCCTGTGGGGGTGGTGGTTCAGACGACGCAGATGAGGGAGAACCTCGACGCGATCGTCGACGCGCTGCGCGCGCGGGGTTTGAACCCCATCGTTCGCAACACCATATGCTCGGCTACGCGGCAGCGGCAGAAAACCGCCGCCCAGGTTGCCGAGCAGGTCGACGCCATGGTCGTCATCGGCGGGCGCAATTCCTCGAACACGACGCGCCTGGCGGAAATCTGCGCCGAGCATTGCCCTCGCACGTACCACATCGAATCGGTGGACGAGCTGCGAGCCGACCTTTTCGCGGGCTGCGCCTGCGTGGGCGTGACCGCCGGCGCCTCGACGCCGGAGGACCAGATTCAGGCGGTCGTCGCCTTTCTCGGCAAGTTGTGAGGGCCTGAAGCCCCCTGTTCTCATTTGCGCCTCGTCGCGCTGCAACCATGCAAAGGAGCTCGTTCGATGGCAACGTATCCGTCGTCTGACATAATCGCGCAGGCCGAGACGATCGCCTCATGCGACCATCTCGAAGTCGGCCCTCGGGCGCGTATCGTGGGGGTGACGGCCGCGTCTCCTGCTGACGACGCGGGGTTCGAGCCCGGCTGCTATTTGACGAGCGTCGACGGGCACCCCCTGCGCGACATCATCGATTGGCGGTGGCTGACCGATGGCGACGTCATCGAGGTGGGCTACATCGACCTTGACGGAGAGCGCGGCGTGGTCGAGCTCGAGCGCGAGGAGGGGGAGGACTGGGGCTTCGCCTTCGAAGGCGTGCTGTTCGATCGCGTGAAGCTTTGCCGCAACGCCTGCACGTTCTGCTTCATGAGGCAGCTGCCTGCGCACATGCGCCCCTCGCTCTCTCTGCGCGACGACGATTTCCGTCTGAGTTTTCTATCGGGCACGTTCGTCACCTTGACGAACCTCTCGGTGGAAGACGAGGCGCGCATCGTCGAGCAGCGCATCTCCCCGTTGCGCGTATCGCTTCATGCGAGCGACCCGGCGGCTCGCCGCGCTCTTATCGGCAAGCACGCGGCGCATGGCATCGCCGCGCTCGACCGCCTTCTCGAGGCGGGTATCGAGGTGCACGCGCAGATCGTTCTCGTGCCCGAGGTCAACGACGGAGCGGTTTTGCGCGATACGCTCGAGTGGGCGTATGCGCGGGAGCGCATCGTCAACATCGGCGTCGTGCCGCTCGGCTTCACGAGGCACCAAAGCGTTTTTGACCGCAGCTTCAACGACGAGCGCGCCGCGCGCGTGGTGCTCGCCGACATCGAGGCGTTTCAGCGGCGCGCTCAGCGTGAGCGCGGGAGCGCGTGGGTGTACGCGGCGGATGAGTTCTACCGCAACGCGTACGGGGCCGACACGGCCTTGCGCATCCCGGCCGCCGAGCACTACGGCGATTTCTCTTTGTTCGAAGACGGCATCGGCATCATCCGCAGTTACGTCGACGAGTTTGAACGGGTGTGCGCCGAAGGGCTCGCTTCGCGGGCTGCGGCGGCCATCGACGAGGCCGGCGTGCGCGTGCGCTTCATCGTCGGCGCCGCCATGCAGCCCTTCCTCGACCGGATGATCGCCGAAAGCCCGCTTGCGGGACGCGTCGTCCCCCTCACGGTCGACAACGTTTTCTTCGGCGGCAACGTCGACGTGACGGGTCTTCTGTGCGCGTGCGACATCGCGCGCGCGGTGCGAGTCGCGAGCGAGGAGCAGGGGACCCCGAGTCTTTTCGTGGTTCCGCGCATCGTGTTCAACGACGATGGCGTGACGCTTGACGGCTCCGACGTGGAGGATATGGAGAAGAGGGCGGGCGTGCGCATACGCGTGGTATCCTGTAACCCGTTGGATTATCTCAACGAGATCATAACGTTCGTTTAAACAGGGCGGTCCGCGCTTCGACGATGTTCGGAGGCGCGCGGGACTTCCCGCCCGATCGATCATAGAAGGAAAAGCCATGGCCTTACCAATCGTTGCCATCGTGGGACGTCCGAACGTGGGCAAGTCCACGTTGGTGAACCGCATCGCGCAGACCAGCGAGGCGATCGTCCACGAGATGCGCGGCGTCACGCGCGATCGCTCTTATCACAAAGCGGACTGGAACGGAATCGACTTCACGCTCATCGACACGGGCGGCATCGAGATGGGCGGTGACGACGCGTTCCAGGGCTCCATCCGCAGCCAGGCGTTCGAGGCCACCAACGAGGCCGACGTCATCATCTTCGTCGTCGACGGCAAAACCGGCATCAACGCCGACGATGAGGAGGTCGCGCGCATCTTGCGCAAGTCGAGTAAGCCGGTGTTTCTCGTGGTGAACAAGCTCGACACGCCCAACAGAACCGATGAGATCTGGGAGTTCTACCAGCTTGGCCTCGGCGATCCGTGGCCTGTGTCTGCAGTGCATGGACACGGCACGGGAGATCTTCTCGATGAGGTGGCCTCCGAGCTCGCCAAGCTTAACTACGACGGCAAGGAGGAGACCGCCGCGATCAACGTCGCCATCATCGGGCGTCCGAACGCCGGCAAGTCCTCGCTCACCAACAGGCTCACCGACAACGATCGTTCCATCGTCAGCGATGTCGCGGGCACCACGCGCGATGCCATCGACACGCTCGTCGAGCACGACGGCGAGATCTACCGCATCGTCGACACGGCGGGCCTTCGCCGTAAAAGCCAGATCGACGAAGACGTGGAGTACTACGGGTTCGTGCGCGCCATGCGCGCCATCGACCGCGCGGACGTTGCGCTCCTCGTCATTGACGGCACGCTTGGCCTCACCAACGAAGATCAGCGCGTGGCGGGCTACGCCGCCGAGCGCGGGTGCGCCATGGCCATCATCCTGAACAAGTGGGATATCGTCGAGGGCCCCGAGGAGAAGGAGAAGATCCGCGAGCGCATCGAGGATCGTATGACGTTCGTCGGTTACGCCCCCGTCATCGCCGTCTCGGCCCTCACGGGCAAGAGGGTCGACCGCGTGTGGGAGGTCATCGATCGCGCGTACGAGGGCTACTCGCGCGTTATCCCGACCAGCCAGCTCAACGCGTGGCTCGCTGAGATTCGCGAGACGGGCCATACCGTCACGAAGGGCAAGACCATCCTGCGCATGAAATACATCACCCAAACCTCCACGTGCCCGCCGCATTTCACGGTGTTCTGCAACCGTCCGGACGTGGCCGATGACAACTACGAGCGCTTCCTCGAGAACCGCCTGCGCGCGACGTTCGACCTTACGGGCACGCCCATCCGCCTCAAGTTCAAGAAGAAGGACTAGCCGATGGCGGACGGCACTTCCGCTCGAGGCGCGAAGATCAAAGGCGTTTACGCGATAGGCCTGTTGTGCCTGTGGCTGTTCGTGATATTCGCCTTTGTCGGCGCGGCTTCGACGCATCCTGCCTTCGCGGCAGGCGCCGTGCTCCTTGCGAGCGCGCTGCTCGGTTCCATTCCCTGGGGCGTCATCATCTCGCGTGCGTTCTTTCATACCGACATCCGCGAGCACGGCAGCGGCAACATCGGCACCACGAACGCCATGCGCACCATGGGGAAGAAGGGCGGCGTCGCGGTGTTCGTCCTTGATTTCGGGAAGGGCGTCGCGTCGGGGCTGCTCGCGCTCGGGGCCTTGTGGCTGTTCGTACCTGGCGCGGGGCTTTTACCCGAGGCGGCGTTTCCCACCTACGATCAGACGCTGTCGGCGGCGTTTCTCGGATGCGTGCTGGGGCATATCTTCAGTCCGTGGCTCGATTTCAAGGGAGGGAAGGGCATTGCCGTCGCCATCGGCTGCCTGTTCGTCACCTTCGGCGTCGTTCCCTCGCTGCTCGAGATCGCCATCTTCGCCGTCTTGGTGCTCGCGACGCGTTACGTATCGCTCGGGTCGGTGGCGGCTGCGCTAGCGTGCCCGTTTTTCGCCCTGTACTGCTTTTGGGGCGATATCCCCTCGATTGCGATGTGCACGATTGCGGGCCTTGCCGTGGTGTGGGCTCATCGCGGCAACGTCAAACGCTTGATCGCGGGCAACGAGAGGCGCATCGGCGATAAGAAGAAGAAATCGTAGCCCGAAATCGATCTGGGAGGTTGTCTAGCATGATGGTCGCTGTCATCGGCGCGGGATCGTGGGGAACGGCGCTGTCGGAGGTTCTCGCCTCAAACGGGCACGACGTGAGGCTTTGGGCGCGCAAGCCCGAGGTGGTCGCCGGCGTGAACGAGCAGCATCGCAACCCTCGCTACCTGGTCGACGTCACGCTATCCGAGCGCATCGTCGCGACCACCTCGTTCGACGAGCTGCTCGAGGGAGCCGGCGCCATCGTGGTGGTGACGCCGTCTCATCTGCTGCGCTCTATCGCCGAGACGATCGCGCCTCGCCTCGGCGGGGATCTGCCGGTGCTCATCTGCTCCAAAGGCGTCGAGGAGGGGACGGGCATGCTGCCCGTCGAGGTGTTTCGTTCGGTTCTCGGCTCAGCGACGCGCACGGCGGTTCTCTCCGGCCCCAACCATGCCGAGGAGGTCGTGCGCGCCCAACCTTCCGCCACGGTCATCGCGAGCGACGACGAGCCGACGGCGGTGTTCTTCCGCGACCTGCTCGCCTCCGAGACGTTTCGCACGTACACATCCGACGACCCCGTCGGCGTGGAGTTGTGCGCTGCGTTTAAAAACGTCATCGCCATCGCCGTCGGCGTGTCTTACGGCCTTGGCTTCGGCGACAACACCGCCTCTCTTCTCATCACGCGCGGTCTTGCCGAGATGAGCCGTATGACGGTCGCCTGCGGCGGTCAGGCGCTGACCTGCATGGGGCTTGCGGGCGCGGGCGATATGGTTGCGACGTGCATGTCGCGGCATTCGCGCAATCGCCGCTTCGGCCAGGACTTCGTCGCACTCGGCAAGTCCCTCGACGATTTCGAGCGCGAGTTCCACATGGTGGTCGAGGGTGCGCTCGCCTGCAAGACGCTCGCCTGCCTCGCCGATCGAACGGGCGTCGAACTGCCGCTCACCGACACGGTGCGCTCCATCGTGTGGGAGGGCGCGGACGCGCGCGAGGCGGCGAAGGCCCTCGCGTACCGTCCTCTGAAGTCGGAGTTCTACGGTATTTAGCGTTCTCTGGTTGCGTTTGCGGGTATGTTCCACGTTCGCGGGTGGGCGTTTCTCATCGGCTTTTCCCGAACCTGCGGGAGGGCGCGGCTTTATCGACGAAGCGCGGACGGAACGCGTTTTCCACGTGTCTGCTCGCCCTCAGGCGCGGTGACGTTCGAACTCGAGCAGCGCGATCCTCAGGCGTGCATCGGCGTCGCTTCCCGTGATGCGGCCGTTCGCGTTCACCACGCGATGAGTCGGCACGATGACGGCGAGCGGGTTCTTGCGGACGGCAGAACCCACCATGCGGTAGGAGCGCGGCGATCCTATGGCGCGCGCGATGTCCTCGTTCGTGCGGGTTTGACCGTAGGGAATGTTGCAGACGGCTTTCCAAACCGAACGCTGGAAAGCGGTTCCGTCGGTCTCGACGGGGATGTCGAAGGCGGTTCTTTTTCCCGCGAAATACTCCATGAGCTCGTTGGCGCATCGATTCGCGAGCTTTGTCGGCTTGCGCTGCCCTTCGAGCGCGGCTTGCCCGAGCACCACGGCGACCACGCGTCCCTCGCGGACGCCGATGGTCAAAGGCCCGTGCGGGGTGGGGTAGGTGTAATGCGAGGACTCTCCGCGCGTCACGTGCGCTCCTTCCCGTCGTGCGGCATATGCCCATTATAAGCGAGCGTGCGCGTCGTCTGCGCCATGCTTCGTGTTTGCGTTAGAATACCGAGTCGGTAAGGTTTCATCCGCGAGTGCAAGGACTCTCCCATGTATCAACCTGTGAAGATAGCCCCGTCGATTCTCTCCGCCGACTTCATGAATCTCGGATCCGGTATCGCCATGATCGAGG
>ERZ827469.2211-NODE-2211-length-15291-cov-3.056577_pt1 | contig 15291 bp, 13 predicted proteins | sample MGYA00519917_ERZ827469 | MGnify/ENA primary metagenome ERZ827469 (study PRJEB31778, sample SAMEA3449314) | human gut metagenome | biome: human gut; feature: human-associated habitat; material: faeces | place: United Kingdom | collected 2010/2012 ... | reverse complement strand
CGAGGCAGAAGTTGGTTCTATCGGTGGAGAAGAAGATGGCGTTGTAGGAATGGGCGAATGTGCAGATCCTCAGGAATGTAAAGCTATCGCTGATCTTGGTGTAACAATGTTAGCAGCAGGTATCGGTAACATCCACGGAAAATACCCAGAAAACTGGGCTGGATTACAGTTCGATGTATTAGATGACATCCAGAAATTAACTGGAGAAATGCCTCTCGTATTACACGGTGGTACAGGAATCCCAGAAGATATGATTAAAAAAGCTATCTCCCTTGGTGTTTCTAAGATTAACGTAAACACAGAGTGTCAGATTTCTTTCGCAGAAGCTACACGTAAATATATCGAAGCTGGTAAGGACTTGGAAGGTAAAGGATTTGACCCTAGAAAACTTTTAGCTCCTGGTACCGAAGCAATAAAACAGACTGTACGTGAAAAGATTACTCTTTTCGGTTCAGCCGGAAAGGCCTGATTATAATGGATTCAAAGCACTCTGATGATGACTACATCATTAATGATACAGAATACGAAGAAGATGAAGCTGACATTGCATTTGACAAGCAGGAAAAATCAAAAAAGAAAGGAATAGATATATTTTATGACACAGGAATCACAACAGCCACATAAAAGAAGAGTACGCTATAAAGGAAAATATCCGAAGAAATTTGAGGAAAAATATAAGGAACACCAACCGGAGAAGTATCAGGATATGATTGAGCATGTGATTCGCAAGGGAAATACACCGGCAGGGATGCATCTTTCGATTATGGTACAGGAAATTCTGGATTTTCTGCAGATTCAGCCGGGGCAGACCGGGTTTGATGCGACACTTGGTTATGGCGGGCACACAAAAGCAATGCTTGCCTGTTTAGAGGGCAGGGGACATATTTATGCGACAGATGTGGATCCGGAAGAATCAGCTAAGACGAAGAAACGCCTTTTGGAGCAGGGATACGGCGAAGAAATTCTCACAATAAAACTGCAGAATTTCTGTACGATTGACGAAATCGCAAAGGAGGCAGGCGGATTTGATTTTGTGCTTGCCGATTTGGGTGTGTCTTCCATGCAGATTGATAATCCTGAGCGTGGATTTTCCTTTAAAGTAGAAGGCCCTCTTGATTTGAGGTTAAACCAAAAGGAAGGAATCAGTGCCGCAGAGCGGCTTGACACGATTACCAAAGAGGAGCTTGCCGGGATGTTATTTGAAAATTCCGATGAGCCTTACAGCGAAGAATTAGCAAAGGCGATTACGGATGAAATTCGCAGAGGAAATCGGATTGACACGACGAAAAAACTGCGTGATGTCATTGAAAAGACGTTAATGTTTCTTCCGGAAAAGGAGCGCAAAGATACCGTCAAAAAAACGTGTCAGCGTGTCTTTCAGGCACTGCGCATTGATGTGAATAATGAATTTGAAGTGTTGTATGAATTTATGGAAAAATTACCGGAATGCATAAAACCCGGCGGAAGGGCAGCAATTCTTACCTTCCACTCCGGCGAAGACCGTCTTGTAAAAAAGGCGCTAAAGTCCGGCTACAAAGCTGGTATTTACAGCGATTATGCAAAAGATGTGATACGCCCTTCGGCGAAAGAATGTGCACAAAATGGGCGGGCACGTTCTACGAAGATGCGGTGGGCGATTAAGAAGTAACCGAAAAAAACGACAAAGAAAGGAAGTACTATGACATTTGCAATTCTTTTCGTATCAATTGTGATTCTGGCGTGTTTAGTAGGGAACCGAATATCGAACCGCATTGGTGTTCCGATGCTTTTGATTTTATTGTGCTTGGTATGTTTTTCGGCTCGGATGGTGTCATTCGGATTTCGTTTGAAAACTTTGAACTGGCAGAACAAATCTGCTCCATTGCCCTGATTTTTATTATTTTTATGGTGGTTTTGGAACAAAATGGAGCGCTGCAAAACCAATTGCTCTGCGCGCGGTTATTTTATCGACTGCCGGTGTTGTTCTTACGGCGGGGCTGACGGCATTGTTTTGTTACTATGCACTTCACATCGGACTGCTTGAGAGTCTTTTGATTGGCTCGCTGATAAGCTCGACCGATGCGGCGTCGGTGTTTTCGATTCTGCGTTCTAAACGGTTGAACTTAAAGTACCGGACTGCCTCTCTTTTAGAGGTGGAAAGTGGTAGTAATGACCCATGCTCCTATATGCTTACTACGATTATGCTTGGTTTGATTAGTGGTGGCAAAATCAGTGCGGGAGCCATTACCTATACGGTGTTTGCGCAGATTATTTATGGTGTGGCAATCGGTGCTTTGATGGCGGGAATTACGATTTTCGTGTTGAAAAAATTTCAAAAAATTTCAGGTTACGACAGAAGGCTTTGATACTATTTTAGTATTTGCTTTCGTACTTTTGGCGTATGCGGTTCCTTCCGCAGTTGGCGGCAATGGATACCTGAGTGCGTATTTGTTTGGTATTGTACTGGGAAATGCGGATTTGGACAATAAAAAGTCGCTGGTACATTTCTTTGACGGTGTGACCGGATTGATGCAGATGTTAGTTTCGTGGGCGGGACTTCGCGGAGCGGCGTCCATTGTGTTTGCGATAATGGCAAGGAGCAGCGGCACGGTGTTTGAACACGACATTTTTCACATGATATTTTTCATCGTGCTTTTTTCCATTCTTTTGCAGGGAACACTGCTTCCGTATGTAGCGAAAATGCTCCATATGATTGATGATAAAGAAGACGTATTAAAGACTTTTACCGATTACACCGAAGAGGTGCCGGTTCAATTTATCCAGTTTACGGTTGAAGAAAATCATCCGTGGGCGGGCAGTAAGATTAAAGATATTTTGCTGCCGCCGGAGACGCTTCTCGTTCAGATTCAGCGGGATGAAAAAGATGTGACGCCAAACGGAGACACTGTGCTTGTGCCGGGCGACACATTGATTCTCAGTGCAAAGGCACCGGGTGATGTGGATGGTGTGCGGCTGATTGAAATTGAGTTAGACGGCAGCCACAAATGGGTAGGCAAAAGTTTATCGCGGATTCATCTCGGAAAAGGAAAGTTAGTCGTGATGATTCAGCGGGGGGGGAGAATTGATTATTCCAAATGGAAACACGGTGTTTGCACCGGGTGATACAATTGTGATAAAGGAGCGATAGAAATGAAAAAAATAGCAAAGCAGATGTCAGAGTCCATCGAGTTAGGAATCGTGTTAGCGGCATCCGGTGGATTTATGGATGCGTATTCGTACATCATGCGCGACCGTGTATTTGCAAATGCACAGACGGGAAATATGCTGTTACTTGGCGTAAGCATATCCGAGAGAAACTGGCCGGAGGTTGTGCGGTATTTGTTTCCGGTACTTGCATTTGCGGCTGGAATTATGCTGGCTGATTTGGTGCGTTTTCGGATGGATGAGAAAAAAAGGCTTCACTGGCGGCAGATTTCTGTATTGTTAGAGGCGATTGTCCTTGCCGGCGTGTGCTTTATTCCGGTTTCTCTTAATCTCTTAGCAAACAGTTTAACATCACTTGCCTGCGGAATTCAGGTAGAGAGTTTCCGTAAGATTCACGGAAACGGAATTGCGACTACGATGTGTATCGGAAATCTTCGCAGCGGTACACAGAATTTGTGCGATTATATACATACGAAAGAGAAAAAGTGTTTGTCAAAAAGCATCCTTTATTACGGTGTGATTTTGTGCTTTATTATTGGTGCCGTACTTGGAAATGTATGCATTTCTTATATGCAGGAAAAGGCAATTTTAGTGTGTGCATTCTTTTTGCTTGCCGCCTTTATTATGATGTTTATTGACAGGGAGAAGGAAGAACATGAAAGCCGTTCGTAGAGGATTTATCAAGTCCATTCCGATTTTGTGCAGTTACTTGTTTGTCGGAATGGCGTATGGAATTACGATGCAGAATGCTACACTTTTTGTGGCAGTCAGCTATAAGTGGAAACATAACACGTTTTTGAGCATTGCAGTAGGAACGGCACTTTATATGGTGCTTCAGTATGGAGGGTTTTTTTCATGAGAAGGTTTGACGCATTTATCATGGAGCGGATGGGGTATCCGTGGAATGGGGAAGAACCAGAAAAAGAAGTCAGACGGCAGGCATTTTTGACGTTTCGTCAGAAAACCGGGCGCATGGATTTTGTTTCTCTTCCAACGATGCACCGCTGGTTTGGAATGAATGGGTATCACAAACCGAGCCGGTACAACATTTTCCAAATGGCGTTTGCGATGGGGCTAAACAGGGAGGAAACAAGAGCGTATTTGACAGAGGGCATAGGGGAACCATCTTTTTATGTAAATGATTATCAGGAAATGATTTATTTGTACGGAATCGATCATGGATGTACGATGGCACACTGTGAAAAGATGATTTCTTTTTTTGAGGGGAATTTAGAGGATAATGTGGTGATTTCGCATACACGGAGCACGAAGGAACTAATGAATGCATACGAGAGCGTGACGGATTTATCAACCGAGGAATTTTTGTGGTGGATGGGTGGACGTGCGGATTGGTTTAAAGGCTACAGCCAGACCGCACTTAACTATGTAATCCGCTACCGTGACAGTATTCTTTCGTGGGTGAGAGAACAGGAAAAAAATAGGTTGTGGGAGCTTTTGTGTGAGGTGAATTTTCAGACATGGCAGGAAAAACATGGAAAAAAAGGAGAAAGTCCTCGCAGACAGATTGACCGTTTTTTACACAAAAATCGATATACCAGCCATTTTCGTGTATCCCAGAACATGCAGGAAGTGATTTGGGAACTGACAAAGTCGGTGTACCCGAAAAAGGCATCTACCACAAAGTTTTTGGCAGAGGTATTTGGCAAGAGTGACCATTACGCCAAACGTTATTCGGATTTGCTTCGAGGGCCTATTCTAAAGGAGCAATTAATCCATGCAGCACAGGCAAAAAGGCAGTTAGAGCGATGTCGCCGCGAGGATGAGGTCCCGGATTGGATTCGGAAATTTATCGAGGAAAATATACATACATCGGATGAGAGTCTAAATGTCACTTCGGCACTTTCTTATTTATCATCTTTTTGTGCCGAAAAAAAACAACGCTGTCCACTCATCCAGCGTGAAGATTTGCTGCCGCTTATTTATACGGTTTGTCTGCAGCGTGCGTCGATTGGAGAAGCAAAAGAGATGTTTTTGAATCTCTCGGAGGCAACACTTACCGCGTGTAATATGAGCAAACTGAATCCGGAATTTGAAATGGACGCTATCTTACTTTCTTATATCGAAAAAGAAGAAGTGTATTGGTATGGGGACATCTGTGAGGAAATGGGTTGGTGAAATGTAATCGCTCTTTATTTGGTAAATTACGTCGATAGAGCAGTTAGTTACGACACCCAGCCCATTTTGGATATCTAAAATGCTAAAATACATCTTAAATCAACATCTTTTTATAAATCCTAAAAAAAATGAAAAAAAGTTAATCAGGGAAGATTATATACTGAAAAAGAATAAAGACAATGGATAAGCGTCAGAGGAGGAAAGTATGTTTTACTTTTTTAGCGAGGGGAAAAAACTCCGGATACCGATTAAGCAGATTGTTTATGCGGAGATACAAAACCATGATTTGCAAATTGTAACAAATGGATGGGGGACGGTGCACAGTCGTATGTCTTTGACCTCTTTTTTGGAGAAAATGCCGAGTTCTTTTATTCGGATACATAATAGTTATGTGATTAATACAGATTTTCTCATGGGTGTTGGGTATCGTGAGTGCACGGTGGCAGGAAATGTGGTATTGCCGGTGGCGAGGGCGATGCAGGAAGATGTGGAGAGAGAGTTTTTGAAAAGGTGAGGAAGGAGTTATATATGTTGTTTAATTATGAACAAACAGACGGATACGAGGGTGTTTTGGGAAAAATAAAGGAATGGATTTCGCACCCACTTTTTGTTTCCTTATTAAAAAAGTATGGATATGCTGTGGATAACAGCTTGTCATTTGAGGAAAAACTGCAGGGGTTGATTGAATTTTCAGATCAATGGGATTTTCGAGGAATGCAGAATCGCAGCCGTTGGGAAGTGGCGGATCAGAGTTTGGATAACGAAGCCGAGACAATGATTTATCAGGCAGCACAGGTACAGGAGTTGATGGGTTGTAACATTCCTGAAAAAAAGCAATATGATTATGTGTTTGTGTTGGGAGGAGCTCGTATGTCTTGTTTGTTTCGAATGAAATATGCGAAACAAGTTTGTGAGGAATATGGGCTGAAAGTAGGGGAGATAGCAGGCCTTGCCGGAATGAGACCTGTTATGGATACCGAAAGGAAAGCTACTGATACTTACGCACTGGATGCTCAAACAGAATTTGATTTGATGCGCGCGGCCATGTGTCAGATATATGAACAGCCAGAAGCAATCAGTACGAGGAAGAAAATATTGGAAAATTTAAATGCTTCCTGGGCCATAGAGGAGTATCAGAGTGGAAATCAAAAAATTTCTCTTTTGGCTGCTCCATCAGGTGAACCACAAAAGCGGAGAGCCAATACAGCCGATACATTTTCATTCTTTATGGACGAAAAAAAAGCTGGAAAAAGGAAAAAAATATTGTTAATTACTAGCCAAATTTATGTGCCTTACCAGCAGTTAGAAGCTGTGCGCATGTTGGGAATTCCATTTGAACATAGTGTTGAAACCATAGGCTTTCCCGGTGAATGGTCAGCGGGGTTACAAGGATTACAGAAACCAGAAAATTATTTACAGGAAATGCGATCCGTATTGCAATCCGCCGGCAGGATATTGTCAATGAAAAGATAGAGGAGTACATAAAAATGGCAATGCAAGAGAAATTTATAAAAAAAATACATGATATATGTGAGCAGTATAAGGAAAAGGTATTTATCACTTATATGAAAGAGGATGATTCGGAAGAAAATTGGACATATGGTGAATTTTGGAAGAGAACGAATCTTGTAACCAAAACAATCCAGTCTATGGGGATAAAGAAGGGAGAGCGTATTCTGGTTTTGACTCCACTGACCCCATATGCGTATACCATGATTGTAGCATTAGCCATGGCAGGTGCGGTCAGCGTTATTCTCAATCCAAATCTGCCATTAGAAGAACTGGACGTGTTGGTGGAAAAATCCGATATATCAGGGATTGTGTGTGATGAAATCATTTATCATGCTTATGCAGAAAGATGGCAGGAAGAGATGCCTGTCATGGATGTTGTGATGGGAAGTAAATTTTATGAAAAAGAGTATCAATTAGAAGAAATAAAGGCATCTGAAGAGGATGTGCTGTCAATTCTTTATTCATCGGGAACAACTAGTGAGCCAAAGGGTGTCATGGTATCGTATGAAGGACAGTTAGTATCCTCCGAATTGATGATGCGTGCATTTGGTACAAATGATATTCAATCTATATTAGTATTTCCAATATTTCATATATCAGGGCTTTCCATGTTTTATGCATTGCTAATGAGTGGTGGTCAGATTGGCTTACTGGAAAATGTGAATTCAACGAAATTAATGAAAGGCTTTCAAAAGTATCCTTCAAACGCTTTTGGAATGGTACCGAAAGTATATGAAACCATTAAAGATAAAATAGAAGAATCGCTCTCCGGTAACAAAATAGTGTGGAACATGGTTAAACTATGTGGAGTTCTACGGAAAAGATGTCATATAAATATTGGGCGACGACTGTTTCATAAGGTAAACCAGAAGGTGTTTGGCGGTCAAATGAAATATTTAGCTGTTGGTGGTGGAAAGTGTTCCAGAGAGGTAAGTGAGTTTTTTCAGAACCTAGGATACTACTGGATTAACACTTATGCATCCACGGAACTGAATCTTCCCATGGCAGCAACAACAGTCTGGGATCCTTACCCATCTGATTCCGTAGGAAGGAAAGATGCATTCCCGGAGATACAAATTCAAATCAAAAATCAGGACGCCGACGGAATCGGAGAGGTATTAGTAAAAAGCCCCTGCCACATGAAAGGTTATTTCCGAGATGATAAAGCGACAGAAGAGGCATATGAGGATGGATGGTTTAGAACAGGAGATTTGGGCTATTGTGATGCAAAGGGGTATTTATACATTACCGGAAGAAGCAAGGAAAGCATTCACCTTCGAAATGGAGAGAAAATTTCACCGGAACAACTGGAGGCGCTTTACAAAGGGTGCATACCAGAAGGAGTGGTTAGTGCTTTTGTAGGAATGCCGATGGAACAGACAGGATATGATGAGATTGTATTATTTTTGGAAAAGAAAAATGTAAAGGATGTAGAACGAGTAAGTGAGCAGATAAAAGACAGGTCAAAGGAATTAGGTGGCAACTATCGGATAAATGATGTGCGATGGGTTTCTAAAATCCCGGTATCATCCATAGGAAAAGTGCAACGGTATAAACTGCGTACTCTACAGCAAAAAGAGAGCGTGGGAGAGAAGAAACAGGAACATCTGACAGAGGATACTACTTTTGACAAGATGAAGAAAATATTAGGTTCACTGGGATTAAAAGAAACGATAAGCACAGATGCTGTTTTGGAAGATGATCTTGGAATCGATTCGTTAGGTTTGTTTGAACTATGTGTGGAAATCGAAAAGAACTTTGGCGTAGATCTGACTAATTGCATTTCGGCACAGTTGACGGTTGGGAAATTGTGTGATATGGCAGAAAAATCGAATGGAACACAAGAAAACACAGTGAATTATGATGTGGAGCAGTATCCAATGAAACGACATAAGCGGGATAGATGGTGCATGTCTTTGTTTAATGGTCTGACCAAACTGTTTTATAGATTTGAAGTGGATGGTCTGGAGCATATACCTTCAGACGGCCCGTATATCATTGCGGCGAATCATCAGAGCCATCTGGATGGAATGCGGATTTTGGCTGCCGGAAGAGAGCAGATTAAGTTAGATAATTTTTGCTGTATGGCAAAACAGGAACATCTGGATTCGAGGATTTCTAGAAGAGGATTAAGAATTACAGGAGGAATACCGGTTGCCAGAGGTGCCAATACAAGTCCGGCTTTAAAACGAGTGCTGGAATGTTTGAAGATGAATAAGATTGTTCTGATTCATCCAGAAGGAACAAGAACTCCTGATGGCAAGTTAGGGAAATTTAAATTAGGTGTAGAAAGACTGGCAGAAGAAGCGGATGTGCCAGTATTACCGGTCAAAATTGAAGGAGCCTATGAAATATATCCCAAAGGGAAAAAACTGCCACATATTTTTCGCAGGCATGGAAGATATGTGCTGAAAATTCATTTTTTTAAAGCAGAAAAAGGAAGAAGTACCGAGGCACTCAGAGAACTGCTTTCATAGTGCCAGCTCAGTGAAAGGGGAAAACAATGAATATTGGATTAGATGTAGATGGTGTATTAGTAGATACACAGACTTTTCAGTTAAGGGAGGGAGAAAGATACTTTAGAAAAAAATATGGTCTCTTAGTAAAAAATCCAGACATGTTTGAGGTTATGGATGTATTTGAATGCACCAGAAAACAGAGGGAAGCATTCTGGATTCGATATATTTGGAAGTATTGTTTAAAGGAGCCAATGACAAAAGATGCTGCCAAGGTTGTGAATCAGTTGAGAAGAGAAGGACATCATGTTGTTATCATAACAAGTCGCGTACACACAACAGAGACTGGAATTACGGGAAAACTGTTTCGCTGGATGGTAAAGCACTGGCTGAAAAAGAATCATTTAACTTATGATGACATTCTCTTTTCGGAGGAAAAAGGAAGTGGTGTGGATAAACTTCGTGTATGTGAAGAAAATGATATCGATGTAATGGTAGATGACAGCCCGGAAAATCTTTACGAAGTGGGTAAAAGCAAAAGGGTACTTTGCTATGACGCAGCCTGGAATAAAGCATGTCAGGATTTGGATGAATGCAGAGTAAAGAATTTCGGAGAACTGTATAGAAAAGTGCAGGAGATAAGCAAAGAAATGTCATGAAAGAGGATTAAGTTTATGCAGAATACATTCAGACAACAATTAGACCAAATATGTGAAAAATGTAAAAACCATATGGCAATCGGTCACCTATTAAAAAGTGACGAAATAGAATATCTGTCTTATGGAGAATTACTGCAAAAGGTGCAGAATCTGGAACAAAATTTGAAACAACTTGGAATAAAGAAAACAGACCGAGTAGCCATTATTACGCCCCATTCACCAGAAGGTGTGATGGCGGGTGTTACCCTGGCGTATATGGGATGCACAGCAGTTATGGTTGATGCATCACTTCCGGTACAGGAAATTCAGAGATTATTAACAGAGGGTGATGTGGTTGCGGCTTTTGTGGATGTTAATATGCAAGAAAGACTGGGTTGGAATTTGTTGGAAAAGTATCCGATTTTTGACTTGAATGGAAAAACTGAATTTGCACTGGCAACGAATGGAAACAAAAAGAAACGAAAATGTGAGGTTCAGGATGAAGATGAGGAAGTCATAGCCATAATTTTCTCCTCTGGAACTACATCCAAAATGAAAGGGATCTGTATTACATACAAATCGATTTTGGAATCCATTCGTATGTATCGGTATCTGACAGGTGTAAAAAGAGAAAACAGATATCTGTATGTGTTGCCATTTAACCATATTGCTGGGTATTCGGCAGCACTCCAATACCTATTAATGGGGTGCGAATTGGATATGATAGAGGAAATGGATTCTGCAAAATTGTCAAAAGGTTTTCATGCTTTTAACCCTCATTATTTTGCAATGGTGCCTAAGGTATATGAGATTATAGTAGAAAAAATAATAGGGGAAATTTGCAAACGAGGGAAGGAAAAAGTATTCCGTAAATTGTTGACATTTTCCCGTTTTACAAGGAAAAAATTACATATAAATCTAGGGAAAATTCTATTTGCACCGGTAAGAAGACAGACCTTTGGAAAATGTATGAAGGGAATCGGGGCAGGGGCATCACCATGCAAAAAGGAAACGGCTGATTTTTTTCTGGCTCTTGGATATGACTGGGCTAATTTTTATTCTTCAACCGAGACAGGTGTGCCGGCAGTAGCAACAGGTGTGCATGATTGTTATCCGGATGACACGGTAGGAAATATAAAGCAGTTTGCGGATATTGATGTGTGCCTAATAAATCAGGATAAAGAAGGAATGGGAGAAATAGCGGTCAGGTCCCCTCTTGGAATGAAAGGATATTTCAGAAATGATGAATTGACAAAACAGACAATTAGTCATGATGGATATATTATGACAGGAGATTTGGGTAGAATTGATGCCAGAGGGTATTTACAGGTGGTCGGAAGAGCAAAGGAGGTAATTATTCTTCGCAATGGGAAAAAAGTTTCTCCATATGATATTGAGCAGCTGTATAGGAAGCAGTTGGATAAGCCGGTGGAATTTGTGTGTTGTGGTGTACAGAATGAGAGAGATGGCTATGATGAAATTCATGTGTTCCTAGAAGAACAGAGTCAGGTAAAACTGTACGAACAAGCCATTAAGGAGATATCCAGACATATGCCTCCGCTTTATAAAATAGAGCAGGTTCATATTGTGTCTAAGCTTCCTAAAACATCGGTCGGGAAAGTGAAGAGATTAGAATTGGTCCAGTGTGTAAAAGAAAGTGGAGAGAGACCAAAGAAAGAAGAATATTTATCCGAAGAGCAGTCTGTAAAAAACATACTATATCAAATATCTGGGACGGATGAAATTCCGGATGATAAACAGACATTACGAGAGGATCTGCAGTTGGATTCGTTGCAGCTGTTCGAATTGGCAACGGAGATTCAAAAAAGATTTGGGGTTGATCTTAGCAGTCGCTTTTCTACTATAGAAACAGTGGAGGATGTTATTTCAGCTGTTGAAAGTGGGCAAGTGTCTGGTCAAGTTACGGATGCAGCTTATGACATTCAGGATTTTCCAAAGGAAAAAAAGGTAAAAGATTGTAGGCGTTTATATCGTTGGACTAGGTGGATGAGGCATATCTATCATATTGATGTGGGTGGAAAAGAAAATATACCTACACAGAATTCTTTTATTATGGTATCCAATCATGCATCCTATTTTGATCCGATTTGGATGCTGGCAGCAATGAATGATAAAAGAAGGATGGATAATACTACATGCCTTGCAGCCAGACATACTATGGAGGAATTTATAAATAACCGGTTGTTCCGGATGCTTGGGGGAATCCCTGTAAATCGTGAAGGGAATACCGTGCCGGTTCTTATGCGTGCAAAAGAGTGCTTGGATCAAGGGAAACTGCTGATTATATTTCCAGAGGGAGCAAGATCCAGAGATGGTAGTATGCTGCCATTTAAGGAGGGGTGTGCACAGATAGCATGGAAGGCAAAAAAAGTAATTGTTCCCGTATCCATTGAAGGTGCTTATGAAATTTTTCCAAGATGGAGAAAACTACCGCATATATTTAACATCAAAAAAGGAAGGAGATATCGGCTCAAGATAACATTTTGTAAGCCTGTCAACCCTAGTCAAAATTATGAACAGGTGATGGATAAAATTAGAAAGGAGATTGAGGGATGAGCAATGAATTGTATGAGGTATTACAGAAGGATAATCGCGAATTAAAAGGGGTAAACACATGGGGAAATACGCCGTTAAATGATGCATTTAAGAAATATTTGCAAGATGGCATACCGTCAAATTTTCTGTTTTATATCCACGGTATGGGTTGATCCGGCAAGTCTTATTTGGTGAAAAATTGGAAAGATAACCAGACTGAAGATTGTTTTTCGGTTTATGTAGATTTGTCAGATTGCGGAGAAGAGTCGGATGTTTACTACAAAATTGCAAAGGCACTTCAGGCGTATTATCGTTCTTATAGTAATGTAACATGGTCGGATGAGGATAAGAAAACGCGGGAAAAATTTAATAGATTTATACAGATTTATGAGTGGATTAAGGGGATTTATCGGAGTGACTTGAGTTATGGGCAAAATGCTATAAACTTGACTTCTAACATTGCGAATATTGTAAGTCAGGAACTGGGCAAGGCTAAGGGGGATGAAACTAAAAATGGAGTATGGGATATTTTATTGAAATTGACAGATAAAATCCCTTATGTCAGACAGTTAAAATGGGTGGTTGATACGCTGATTGATATTCAAAAAATAAAAGAAAAAGAAGGGTTGAAAAAAGAGTTAGTAAAAGTATTGTCTGAGTTTGATAATCGTGTGATGAGAGAACAGCTTTTTCTAGAAGAACTGGTAAGCGCCATGCCGAAAAATTTGAAAAAAGTGATTATTTTGGATAATTTTCAGTTAAATCGGGAAAATGATTTGGGAAGAACTCATGACTGGTTGGATAAAAAAGGAAAAATAATGAATAAAATAAATGCTTTCTGGGTGGTGGCAAGTCGTGGTGAACGAGGAGAACTGTTTGCAGGACAATTCGATAAGAATATAGAGGAATATAAAGTAAATGGTTTTCGACAAAAGATGGCGATTGCGTATTTGAAATCAAATTGTGGGTTCCCAGAGAAAGAGGAGGACTTAATATCTGCCATGCTGGAGGCTTGTTACTACGGAGAGAGAGATGTTGCTAGTGAGGATAAAACATATTTACCATATTTGCTCCGGCTAATTGTGCTTTATTATTGGAATTTGAAAGAAGATGTGTCTAGACCAGTGAAACCAGAGATGTTTGTAAATCTTCACGAAGAGCATATCTTTGTAGGGTATTACTTTTACAAAGATCTTTCTGATTTGATGATTAATGCCTTTCAGATTTTGTCTTGTCTCTCGACCTGGGATGATACATGGATTGATAAAGTAAGAGAAAAGTTTGATAACCACCTTCTGAATGCCAAGAATCTACTTATGCACAAGGCACCTATTGAAAAATTAGATGGAAGCGGATTTAAACTCCATGAGGCCATCAAGGAGGCGCTGTATCAGAATGAGCAAAATTATATAAAGAAAGATGTGCTGGGTTTCCTTTATGAGTCATTTATTGAGACATACGATAACGGAAGAGGGGCATTAGACCGTGTTTGGGGAAATTTGAACAGAATTCAGGATTATCTTCAGGTCGTGTTTGAATATATTAAAATGCAACCGGATCAGATTCAGCAAAAAGAAAAGTTAAGAGGAATACGAGGAGCGATAGCAAGAATCTATAATGCGAATAAAGCCAGAGGAACAGTAAGTGAGCGATTTGCAAAAGTGTATCGGATTTACATAAGAAAGGTAAAAGAGGTTCTGTATTCAACTGCAGAATGTCATGATTCGGAAGAATTAGGTTTAGATAATCAGATTGAGTTTGACGAGGACACAACCTACTATGCAGGATGTTTTTTGAAATTAGCAGATTTGTACACAAATATGAATAATTATGGAGACGCAAAGAAGGTTGAACTAGCTTGCGTAAAGTTCTGGGAAGACCAGAAAGACAAAATAAATGATACGGAGAACATACGGTACTATCGCTGCTGGCTGCAAAAAATCCGAGCACTGAATTCGGTGGCATATGATGCCTCTGCAACGCATGAGTATATAATCGCATACGAGAATGGCAGGAAAGGTCTGGATGAAGTGATAAGACTGGGAAATGTCTGCATTGAAAAAATTATCCGAGAAAATGATTATGAGTCTGCAAAGGATTTGGTAAGCATTTTAAATGTTGAGCAGTCACTGCCGTTGAAACCGGGGATAGGACAGTTAAGTGAAGAACAACATATTGACGATTTTGAGACGCTATATAAAATGATTCAGGAGTGGCGGGATAAGGAAGAAAGCGAAAACGAGGATAGTTATGTGAAAGTATTGTATGAATTGGTATTTGATGTAGGGCAAAATTTACGAGGGAACTATCCGTGGTATTGTCTACAAGTGTCAAGGTTTGCGTTGCCAGGAGAAATAGCGGAAACCAATTGTAGGAAGGAAGTTGAAGATAGATCTTACTCATTTGGTATTCATACATATTGGATGCGGCGTGCCATGTGCAGGGTTGTAGAAAAAGGTAAGGACACAGATAAAAGCATCAGCTTCAATAAAAAAATGCTTAGAAGTTATCATAATATCTGTGTTTATTTTTCTGAAAGCGAGAAGGTTGAGACTGCCTGTTTTTTGGAAAAGGAAGTAATGGCTGAGATGAGCCGTCTTGTAGGTCAGGGCTCATTGAATGAAAGAGCAGAGATTTTCCTTGAAAACATTGGCAAAGGAAATGTAGATGAACTTCCGATGTGGTTGTGGGAAGAACTTAAATTAAACAAAGAAAGTGGCAGGGAGTTCTTTTCGCAGTATGATGAGCTGATAGAATCTATGCAGTATTTAGGCGATTATTATTTGAAATTAAAGTTGTATTCATATGCCTGTGAGGTACTAAAGAAAGTTATGTTATACCGAGTTGTT
>ERZ827469.2205-NODE-2205-length-15309-cov-3.005376_pt1 | contig 15309 bp, 10 predicted proteins | sample MGYA00519917_ERZ827469 | MGnify/ENA primary metagenome ERZ827469 (study PRJEB31778, sample SAMEA3449314) | human gut metagenome | biome: human gut; feature: human-associated habitat; material: faeces | place: United Kingdom | collected 2010/2012 ... | reverse complement strand
TTTAAGCCTTTTCCTTTTCGGACAGACTCCATAATGGTAAAGGACAGCTCACTTTCCAAACCCATACCAATCAAATAAATCATGATATCATCACGCGTACAGATTGCCGTGGAAATCGTCGCTTTTCCCTCTTCGATCAGGGTCTGTGCATTTCCTAGCCACACGTCCGTACCATGGGACAGACCCGAAATACGGATCAGATCGGAAAAGCTCTGCGGTTTTGTATCAATTAACATCTGGATAACGAAATCTGTTCCAAACTCCGGAATTCCAAGAGAGCCTAACGGACATCCGCCTAAATCTTCCGGCTCTACTCCTAATGCACTGGTATTTAAAAACAGGGACATGACCGTTGGTTCGTCAAGAGGGATCTGTTGTGCATCAATTCCGGTTAAATCCTCTAACATACGAATCATGGTCGGATCATCGTGTCCGAGTATATCTAATTTTAATAAGTTGTGATCGATCGAGTGGTAATCAAAGTGTGTCGTAATGATATCTGTTTCCATATCGTTCGCCGGATGCTGTACCGGTGTGAAGGAATAGATTTCTTCTCCTACCGGAAGTACGATGATTCCACCCGGATGCTGTCCGGTTGTCCTGCGGATCCCGACACAACCCTGTACGATCCGGTCGATTTCACAGTTTCTCTTTGCAATTCCACGCTCTTCATAATAATTCTTTGCATAACCGAATGCGGTCTTATCTGCTAAGGTTCCGATCGTTCCGGCACGGAATGTCTGTCCCTCACCGAAAATAACCTCCGTATAGCGGTGTGCCTTTCCCTGATAGTCGCCGGAAAAGTTCAGATCGATATCCGGCTCTTTATTTCCCTTAAATCCCAAGAAGGTTTCAAATGGGATATCAAAGCCGTCTTTCGTCAGCGGCTCGCCGCAGACCGGACAGTTCTTATCCGGCATATCACAACCGGAACGTCCCGCATAGGCTAATACCTCTTTTGAATCAAAATCACTGTAGTGGCATTTTTTACAATAATAATGTGGTCTTAACGGATTGACCTCGGTAATACCCGACATGGTTGCCGCAAATGAAGAACCTACGGAACCACGGGAACCTACCAGATAGCCGTCTTCATTTGATTTCCACACCAGCTTCTGTGCAATGATATACATTACGGCATAGCCGTTTGATATAATGGAATTTAATTCTCTTTCTAAGCGTTCCTGTACGATCGGTGGCAATTCTTCCCCGTACATCTCATGTGCCTTGTTATAACAGATATCACGCAGCATCTGGTCTGAATTCTCGATCACCGGCGGACATTTATCAGGACGCACCGGCTCAATGCGTTCACACATCGCCGCAATCTTATTTGGATTTGTAATGACTACCTCTCTGGCTTTTTCACTACCAAGATACTCAAATTCTGCTAACATTTCTTCGGTAGTACGCAGATACAACGGTGCCTGATCATCCGAATCCTTAAAGCCTTTGCCTGCCATGATGATCCTTCGGTAAACCTCATCCTGCGGGTCTAAAAAGTGGACATCGCAGGTTGCGACCACCGGTTTGTGGAACTCCTCTCCTAACCGGCAGATTTTACGGTTAATCTCCTGAAGTTCCTCTATGGTCTCCACCGGAGCTTTGTCACTCTCTAACATGAACATATTGTTGCCCAGCGGCTGGATTTCTAAATAGTCATAGAAATTGACCAGTCTTGCGATCTCTTCCTGTGGTCTTCCGTTTAAAATTGCCTGATACAGTTCTCCTGCTTCACAGGCAGAACCAATACAGAGTCCCTCTTTATATTTTAGGTAAAGACTCTTTGGAATCCTTGGTCTCTTCGCATAATACGTCAGATGCGATTCGGAAACGAGACGATAGAGATTGATCCTTCCGACTTCATTCTGTGCTAAGATGATCGCATGGTGGGTCGGCAGCTTTTTCACCGTATCGACCGACGTTGCCCCAAGACTGTTCAGATCATTCAGCGTCTCGATATGGCGCTCTTTTAACATTTCAATGAACTTTACAAAAATGTGTGCCGTACATTCTGCATCATCTACCGCACGATGATGGTTTTCTAATGAAATCTTCAGTGCTTTTGCGACGGTATCTAATTTAAAACGATGTAAGGCCGGCAGTAAGATTCTTGCCATTGCCACCGTATCGCCAACCGTATGATTGCATGGGATATCTAAATCCATACAATTTTTGCGGATAAAGCTCATATCAAATTCTGCATTGTGTGCGATCATTACACAACCTTCACAAAATTCCATAAAACGCGGCAGGATCTCTTCAATGGTTTCCGCCCCCATGACCATATCGTCACGGATTCCGGTCAGTTCCTCGATCTTAAACGGAATTGGTACCTGTGGATTGACAAATTCCGAAAAACGCTCCGTGATCGTTCCATTTTCCACCTTCACGGCTCCAATCTCTATGATCTTACAAGTGTTTGGACTAAATCCTGTGGTCTCTAAGTCAAATACCACATAGGAATCATCCAGACTCTGATTCTTAGAATTTGTAATGATTTCTTTTAAATCGTCAACTAAATATGCCTCTACTCCATATATGACCTTAAAATCATCCTCAGGACTGACGGAATGATACGCATCCGTAAATGCCTGCACTGCACCGTGGTCAGTAATTGCGATTGCTTTATGACCCCATGATTTTGCCCTTTTTATGATGTCTTTTACTTCAGACACTCCATCCATATCGCTCATTTTGGTATGGCAATGCAGCTCGACTCTCTTTTCCATGCTGTTATCTAATCTTGGCGTGGTAAAATCAGGGATTTTCTTCATACCGGCTAAGAAGGACAGCCCGATTTCATGGTCAAACTTGTCCATCGTTGTAACACCTTTGATCTTGATGAAGTTTCCTTTTTTCAGATGCTCCATCAATTCATCCCGCTGCTCATTTTTTACAAAAATCTTAGCTGCGATTGTATCCGTAAAGTCTGTAATGACGATCTTGACGATCGTTTTTTCTCCATTCCGAAGTTCCCGCATATCGGTATCGATGATCTGTCCGCGAATAACGACCTCGCCGACTTCTCCCTGTATTGTATCGATCGTCACTGCTTCTTCGTCGAAATCACGTCCGTAGAATACATCCGGGTTGTCGGAACGCTTCAGACCGTACTCGCGCTTCTTAACTCCACCCTTCTTACCGTTCTGCCGGCTTCCCACATCTGCAGTGGACTTTGTCTTGGCTACTTTTGCACTCTGCTCTTTCGGACTCTGAGCCTTTGAAGTATCTGCCTCGTTTTCTTTTGCGACTGCTCCGAGCATTTCGTCCTCAGCGTGTTCCTGCTCATGCTCCGATTTTGCTGCCGCCGTACGCCTTACGATACTCTCGACTTCTAAATCGATCTGATGGTCGGTATTTTTTTTATAATGGCTCTCTTTTTTCTCCACGAACTGAATGTCGAACTTCGTCTGGATGCCGCAGCGTTCTCTTATGATCTTATCTAAGACTTCGATCAGCTCGTCCTGACTTTCCCTTGCGATTAACGTATCTTCTAAGATCAACGTCATCTGCATATCTTCTTCAAAGCGGATCTCGGCTTTTCTAAAAATATTATAAAGGAGCAGGCTGTATTCTTTGATCTCACACAACATGCTCTCTTTATAGGTATCTAAAAGTGTCTTTGCCGTATACTGGCTGGAAAGGCGGTAATGCTCCATCAGCTTGATCTGCATCTTCTGATTTGGAAAAAGCTGCTGTCTCATATCCTCTTCTAAACGCCAGATATCTCTTTTCGGGATCAGCCTTGTATTGTCAAAATAGACACGGATAAAATCCCGGTTACGGTTAGAAGCCACTTTTGTTACCGTGGCTTCTGACAAAAGACCCTTCATTTCGTGATTTAGTTGTAATGTAGGAAAGACCTCTAAAAAGGCATTTGCCATCTTACTCACTCCAATTCAACAGTTCGTTTCTCAATGCATCTAAGAGTTCCTCTTCCGGAAGTTTCTGTACGATCTCGCCATGTTTGATCAGCAATCCTTCCCCGATTCCTCCTGCAATCCCGATGTCTGCCTCTCTTGCTTCCCCCGGTCCGTTTACCACACAGCCCATGACTGCAACCTTGATATCTAACGGAATATCAGCAACCATATCTTCCACACGGTTTGCAAGCGCGATCAGATTAATCTGCGTTCTGCCGCAGGTCGGACAGGACACGACCTCCACACCGCCTTTGCGCAGCCCTAAGGTACGCAGAATCAGCTTCGCGGACTTGATCTCCTCCAACGGGTCTCCCGTGAGCGATACGCGGATTGTATCACCGATTCCCTGATGCAGAATGAGTCCCAGTCCGATCGAAGATTTGATATTGCCGCTGATGATGGTGCCGGACTCCGTGATACCGACATGCAGCGGATGATCCGTCTGTGTCGCAATCAGCTCGTGCGCCTTCACGCACATCATCACATCGGAGGATTTGATGCTGATGACCAGATTGTCATACCCCATATCCTCGATCAGATGTACTTTATCGAGGGCGCTCTCGACAATCCCCTCCGCCGTCACACCGTGATATTTTTCCACAAGATCTTTTTCCAGAGATCCACTGTTGACGCCGACACGGATTGGAATACCGCGCTCTTTTGCGGCATCCACCACTGCGCGCACACGCTCTGTACTTCCGATATTTCCCGGATTGATGCGGATCTTATCCGCACCGTGCTCGATCGCGGCAAGCGCCAGGCGGTAATCAAAATGAATATCTGCCACAACGGGAATGCTCACCTGCTTTTTGATCTCGGTCAATGCCTCCGCCGCCTCCATAGTCGGCACGGCGCAGCGGATAATATCACATCCGGCAGCGGTAAGCGCCTGAATCTGCGCCACAGTTGCAGCCACGTCCTCCGTCTTTGTATTTGTCATGGACTGGATCAGGATCGGATTGCCTCCGCCGATCACCCGGTCGCCAATTTTCACTACTTTTGTCATCTTTTTGCCTTTCTATCCGAACAGCTTGCGGATATCGTTAAAAAATGTAAAGAACATGAGTGCAAACAACAGCATCATGCCAATAAAATGCACCATGCCTTCCTTGTCGGGATCGACGCGCTTTCCGCGGATCACCTCGACAATCAGAAACAATAGTCTGCCTCCGTCCAGCGCCGGAAGCGGCAGCAGATTCATCACACCGAGGTTCGCCGATAAGAAGATCGTAATATAAAGCATCTGCAAAAATACCATATAATAGCCGTACGTCACGCTCTGCTCATAGCTGTCCCCGATCATATTGACGATCCCGACCGGACCGCTCATGTCATTGACGCTTACCTTTCCGCCCACCAGAGACTTTAAGCTGTCAATCGTCACTCGGATCCAGTATTCCACCTCATATACGCTGTATTTTAAATTGGAAAGCACAGAACCTTTCGTCTTTTGCGCGCTTCCCTGAAAGCCGTACATATAATAGCCGTATTCTTCGTTATATTTGGGCGTGAGCACCGTCTGATAGCGTTCTCCGTCCCGCTCATAGGTCACTGTGACCGCGTTCCCGGAATGAAACTGTGTGTAGGCGCTGATGTCCCGGAAAAAATGTATCCGGGTGTGATCAATCTTTAAGATTGTATCTCCCGCCTGCATTCCCGCCTCCTCGGCCGGATATCCCTCCGTCACTCCGGCGAGCACCGGCAGATCATAGCCGATATTGCATAACAGAATAAAAGCAAAGACAAACGCCATCAGGAAATTGAATACCGGCCCGGCAATCACCACACTGATGCGCGCCCAGACTGATTTTTTCCCGAACGCCCTGCCGTCCTCGCTCTCCGTATCCTCTCCCTCCATCATGCACGCTCCACCGATCGGGAACAGATGCAGGGAGTATGTCGTCTCTCCCTTTGTGATGCCAAACACCTTCGGTCCCAGCCCGAGACAGAATTCATTCACCCGGATTCCGTTTGCCTTCGCCAGAAGGAAATGCCCCAGTTCATGAAAAATAATAATCAGACTGAATATCAGAATTGCGATAATAATCTTCATGCAAAAACCTTTCCCCATTTGCCTGCAATGTGTTCATATGCGGCTGCCTCCGTCTCCAGGATCTCATCAACCGTCGGATTGGCAATAAAATCAGCTGCCTCCATACACGATTCAATCATCTCCGGGATCTGCTGATAGGCAATTTTTCGATCCAGGAAAAGCGCTACCGCCTTTTCATTCGCCGCATTAAATGCCGTCGGAATATTACCGCCGCGGCGCATCGCCTGATAGGCTAACGCAAGACCGCGGAACGTCTCCGTGTCCGGTTTCTCAAACGTCAACTGTCCCAATGCAAACAGATCCAGTCTGTCGCCCGAGAGCGGTCTGCGCTTCGGATAATAGAGCGCATACTGGATCGGCAGACGCATATCCGGTGTGCCGAGCTGCGCAATGACTGCGCCGTCCTCATACTGCACCGCAGAATGGATCACACTCTGCGGATGAACGACCACTTCGATCTGATCTAATTCCACACCAAAAAGCCATTTTGCCTCCATGACCTCAAGTCCCTTGTTGACCAGTGTCGAGGAATCAATTGTTATTTTTCTTCCCATCGACCAGTTCGGATGTTTTAAGGCGTCCTCCACTTTCATCTCTGCAAGATCCTCCGCGTTTTTTCCGCGAAATGGTCCGCCGGATGCCGTCAGAAGGATTTTTTCAATACGGTTGCTCTCATTGCCCTGCAGTGACTGGAAAATCGCGCTGTGTTCACTGTCCACCGGAAGGATCGGCACATGATATTCTTTTGCCAGCGGAATGATGATGTGTCCTGCCGTCACTAGTGTCTCTTTATTTGCAAGTGCAATTTTTTTGCCAGCCTTGATTGCTGCAACTGTCGGACGGATCCCCATCATGCCAACGATCGCGGTAACTAAGATCTCACTCTCCGGATGAACTGCGACTTCAATCAGTCCTTCCATCTTTGAAACCACTTTTGTGTCCGTATCCGCAATTTTAATCTTTAATGCTTCTGCGGTTTCCTCTTTGAAAACACATACCAGTTTCGGGGAAAACTCCCTGATCTGCTGCTCTAATAATGTAATATTACTTCCTGCCGCAAGTGCAACGACCTCGATATCTTTCTGTTCTCTTACGATATCAAGTGTCTGTGTTCCGATTGAACCTGTCGAGCCTAAGATTGCTATTTTTTTCATACAAATCCTCTTTTCTAAGCAACTTGTTGCGAAGAGGCGACGAGAATCTCAAATTCTCGGAGGCATGTTTTTTATGCCTTGCCATCAAAGCTATTTGTTTTGCTCAGAAACAAATAGCCGTGCGAAAAATAAGCTATCAGGCTTATTTTTCACACTAATATCCTCTGTTTACAATACAATAAAATTTGCTGCAAGAAAATAAATCATCGGCGCCGTAAAAATCACACTGTCAAAGCGGTCCAGGATACCACCGTGTCCTGGGATCAGTTTTCCATAATCCTTGATCTCATAGTTTCTCTTGATCGCAGACGCAGTCAGATCACCTACCATGGAGATCAACGCTCCAACCGCACTGATCGCTGCCATGATCCATACATGCTGTGTGGTAACACCCATCGCATTTTTAAAGATCATGCCATAGATCACAGTTAAAAGTGCAGCACCGACCACTCCACCGATTGCTCCTTCCACGGATTTTTTCGGACTTAACTTCGGAGACATTTTATGTTTTCCAATCAGCATACCAACACAGTACGCACAGGTATCACATCCCCAGGAGCACAAAAAGATCAGCCATACGATATAGGCACCCGCGGTGAGCATTCTCGTCTGATATACATAAGAAAGCATCACAGCCACATAAAACACACCGAAAAATACAGCTAACATCTGCTCCGTCTTATATTTCGGATAAGTAAATACATAGACAAACATCAATGCCATCAGGAATCCTAAAACGACTACCATAAGATCCGGCAGAAATGCCCATTTCAGATTACAGTAAAATACGGTCGCCGCAAGATACCCCACGATTCCCGGCAGTTCTTTTTCCACATGAAAAATGCGGTATAACTCAAACATTCCTATATAGGAAATAAGTAACGTCGAAAAGAGTAACACATCTCCCCCCGTGATAATAAGTACTAACGCGGCTGCCACCAACACGATGCCGCTCAACAGTCTTGTCTTAAACATATATGAAAACCTGCCCTTTCTTCTTTCGGTCTATTTCGCTTCCTCTGCCAGTCCGCCAAATCGTCTGTCTCTCTTATTATACGCTTCCACAGCTTTTTCTAATTCCTCTTTTCCAAAATCCGGCCATGGCACATCGGTAAAATAAAATTCACTGTACGCAAGCTGCCATAACAGATAGTTCGAAAGGCGCTGCTCCCCGCTTGTGCGTATCAAAAGATCCGGATCCGGAATTCCTGCAGTATCCAGATATGAGGCAAACAGATCTTCATTTAATTCCGAAACCTGCCTTGTACCATTCTCCATATCCTGACACATTTTTTTCATTGCGCGGATCATTTCATCCCTGCTTCCATAATTGATGGCGATCTGCAGGTTCAGACCATCATTTTTTGCAGAAGCTGCTTCCAGCTCCACGATCTGTTTCTGGAACCGGGCACTCAAACGTGTGGTATCCCCGATCACGCGTACACGCATATTATTTTTATCTGCTGTTTTAATACAGTTCTTCAGATAACTTTCCAGCAGCTTCATGAGTGCTGCCACCTCTCCCTCCGGTCTGTTCCAGTTTTCTGTCGAAAAAGCATACATAGTCAGATATTTAATTCCCATATCATGTGCTGCTTTGCAGACTGTTTCCACATTTTTTGCCCCAACCGTATGACCATAGTTTCTGGGCATTCCCTTACTTTTTGCCCATCTTCCGTTCCCGTCAAGGATAATTGCTACATGCTGCGGAATTTTCATTGTAATCACCACGCCTTTCCATAACCTGCATACTTTGTGCCTGCATTCATTCATAAAGTGAAAATGAGGACACGCCATTGTCATGTCCTCACCTCTATGTTCTATACAAAAATCCCTAAACTGTCAGGATCTCTTTTGTTTTTGCCTCAACAGCCTTGTCGATCTCAGTGATATATTTATCTGTCATTTTCTGTGCGCCGTCCTCTAACTCTTTCACTTCGTCCTCGGACACATCGGCAGACTTGCTTAATTTCTTGAAAGAATCATTGGCATCACGACGGATATTACGGATTGCTACTTTTGCATTCTCGCCTTTTTTCTTAACATCCTTTGCCAGTTCTTTACGTCTTTCCTCAGTGAGTTCCGGGAAAAGAAGACGAATCACTTTTCCATCATTTGTCGGATTGATTCCAAGATCTGACGTTAAGATCGCTTTCTCGATTTCTTTTACCATAGAAGCTTCCCATGGCTGGATCTGAATCATTCTCGGTTCCGGAACATTGACGTTTGCCACCTGCTGAATTGCAGTCGGTGTTCCATAATAATCAACTTTTAACTTATCAAGGACATGCGGATTGGCACGTCCTGCACGGATGCTTCCGAACTCCTCTGACAGGTTATTCATTGTTTTCTGCATTTTTTCATCAAACTGAACTAATCTCTCATCCATATTTTTACTCCATACCTTTCACGGTTCTTTGTTACACGGTTACTTTTGTACCGTTAAAATCGCCAGTCATGGCTTTTACAATGCTGTTTTCCTCGTTCAGTCCAAAAACGAACATCGGCATTTTATTTTCCATACACATGATCGACGCAGTCAGGTCAACCACTGCAAGTTTACGATCGATCACTTCCTGTATGGATACTTCGCTGTATTTTACAGCAGAAGGATTGATCTTTGGATCACTGTCGTAGACACCATCGATTGCTTTTGCAAGATAGATGCCCTCTGCCTCCATCTCAATCGCACGGAGCACAATGCCTGTATCTGTGGAGAAATACGGATGTCCGGTTCCTCCTGCAAAAAATACGACCATTCCTTTTTCAAAATACTTATTTGCACGATCCTTTGAAAACAGTTTTGTCATGCTTCCACACTCAAATGGTGTCAGGATCTGTGTTTTCATTCCAACGGAACGGAAAATTTCAGAAACATAGATACAGTTCATAACTGTTGCAAGCATTCCTATCTGGTCTGCCTTTGTACGGTCGATGGTTTCACTGGTTCTTCCTCTCCAGAAATTACCTCCGCCGATCACGATGCCGACCTGGATGCCCTGATCTGTAATCTGTTTTACCTGTCTTGCCACTTCTGTGACAGTCGGTTCATCAAATCCGGTATGTTTTTCACCGGCTAAAGCTTCACCGCTTAATTTTAAGAATACTCTCTTCATATTCGATTACTCGTTTCCTTTCTGAGCATTACCATTGAACAGGCTCTGTACATCCACGTCAGAGTAGCACTGTGAGCAGAATCCTTCGATTACCGCACCATTGTTGATCTGTACAGAACGTGATTTGATGTTACCCATAACAACTGCGGATGTATCCACAACAACCGGTCCCTGTACATCAATATCACCTTTGATGGCTCCGGCAATCACTGCAGAAGTAGAGGTCACATTACCGATGATCACAGAACCAAGACCGATCTTAATGGTTCCTGTACTGACAACCTCTCCCTCAATCTTTGCAGCGTCTGCAAAAAATTCAGATGCACTGCTGTTTCCATTTACAACGCCGGTTACAACTAATTTGCCGTTGCATCCCACATTTCCTTCTACCTGTCCTCTTACATCCAAGGAACCGTTTGATACAATATCACCTTTGATGATCGTTCCCTCTGTGATTACGGATACCTCATCAGATACCGGTGCGCTCTGGTTATTAGTTACAGGTGCTGTTGTATTGTCAGCCATTTTTCTTTCCTCCTGGGTTGCTTTTGTAATATTTGAAACTGTTTCATTTCTTTCTGGTTCAGGTACAGATGCAGGCACAGGTACTGCTGCTCTTTCTGTCGGGGCACTTGCATTCCTTGCTGCCATCTCTGCGGCGCTTCTTGCTGCAGCAACTTTCTCAGCTTCCTGCTTTGTCACCTGTTCTAACAGACCATCCAGCTTGGAAAGTTCTGTCTCAACATCCACTTCGCCTTCTAACGTATTAACCTCAACGTCATCTTCGTTCGTGCTGGTTTCCAGGTTGTCATCTGCAGGCATCAGTTCATTGACTGCCTGTGAGAAGTCATCTTTAAAATCCTTGAAAAATCCCATGTTCATTCCTCCATTTATTCTCAGTTATTCCACTGTGTCTGCTTTCACATACTGAATAACCTGTGTATCTTCATCAATCGGTAATATTTGTGCGCCCATTCCCTCTAAAGCTTCAATCAAAGGTCCTAAAGCTTCTACCGTTGCTGACTTATCCGTTCCGTCATGCAGTAAAACCACCGACGTTTTATATTTTACTACATCATCTGTCACATTTTCAACTATTTCCTCAGAAGTATATGCGGTCGAGGCGCCATCTCCTGCCGATACATTCCAGTCATAATAAATAATTCCCTGTGTATTAAGATAATGAATAAAGTAATCCATCGGTACGTTACTGATGAGATTGCTGCTTCCTCCCGGAAAACGATAGTAAAGACTATCCACTCCTGTGGTCTGTTTCAAAAAATTCTTCAATGTCATATAATCCTGTTCGAACGCATCTTCCGACTGGTAGATCACACTATACTGGTTGGAATACGAATTCATGCCAAGTGTATGTCCCTCATCCACAATACGTTGATAGACAGAAAGCATTTCTTCATCCTGGTTTCCATTCACAAAAAAAGTAGCTTTTACGCCATATGCCTGCAGCACATCCAGAATCTCAGATGTGTGTTCCGACGGCACATTATCAAACGTTAAGTATACTTTATGTAAATCTCCTTCCGATGCCAGATTGTCCTCATCGGAAATCCCGGATGCAGGAGGTGTTACTTTATCCCATGTCATCTCCGTCTGCATCTCTTCTGTTGTCTCTGTCTCCTCTGCTATCACACCACCATTCAGATCTGCGGCCGCTCCGGCATTAATCTGATCCGTGTTCTGCTCACTGCTGCTTGTCACCAGCTGATCCAGCTTATGTTCCAGCGACGTCATCTTCACAAATAGCACCACAACCAATATCATGGACAGAACGATCCATCCTGCCACAATCAGTATGATACTGTATCGGATTTTCGTGATCCGCTTTCTCCGCTTTCTCTGGTAATTCAGTACTTCTGAATCTTTATCCTGCATACAATACCCCCAAGGTAATCGTTAGTACCTATCTATTGTAACACATTTTTCTATTTTTCAAATAAAAAAGCGCAAAAAAATTGATTAATTTTTTCGCACTTTTTTTATTATTGTCTGATTATTTTTATTTCTATTGTACTATTTTATTTTCCAAGTATGTTTGCAATAAAAAAACCGCCAATAAAGAGTAATATTCCAAGCAGCAGCTGTCCAAAACCGATAGAAACGATATTCATCCCGGATAACACTGCAATCGGCGATGAAGTGACCAGCCCCATAATTGCAAAATACGTTTTCCTCTCCTGTTTCTTCAATAAATATTCCACAAGTTTTGATACAAGAAATATTCCAAGCACCACACCGATACCAAATGGGATGAGCACTGCTGCACAGGCGAACAGCTCCTCCCACTTAAGAGCCGGTAATGCTGCCAAAAAACCGCTGATTCTGTTTATGATCGGCGTATAATATCCCAGAGACATCAACAGCATTGAACCACTGACCCCGGGAATCACCATCGTTGCCGCAGCTACCGTTCCAACCACAAACAGCGAGATACTGTTTTTTATTCCCGGCTCTAAGGCAACATCTGTTCCCTGTTTCCAGAACTGCATCCAGACGACCAGACCAAAAAACAAAACAAACAGCAGCGTCTCTGAAAATGTGATCCGCTTTCCCATGATTTTGGGCAGCAATAGCGGTACTCCGCCAAAGATCAGTCCAATAAACAGCATTGCCGTCTCAAATGGAAATTCCAAAAAGAAATATCCGATTGCAAATGACAGTCCGCCGATTCCAATCAGCACGCCAATCGCATAGGGAAGCAAAAACTTTACGCTCTTCCAGAAATGTTTTGGCATTCCCGTTACCGCCCCGATCACATCCCCATAAATCCCCATAGAAACCATCATGGTTCCTCCGCTGACACCCGGAATGATATTGGCAACACCAATTGCAATTCCGCGCAGCACCTCTTTCAAAAATGACATATCCATCCTCCAAATCCTGTTATTCTGCCAATCTTACTTCTGTCATCTCTTGTGCAATGTTTAATGCATGATCTCCGATTCTTTCAAAATCCGTGAGCATTTCCGTGTAGAGAACACTCCCTTCACCCGATGCCGTTCCTTCCTGTATCCGGTGCATCATACGATTTCTATAATCCTCTGTCATGTCATCCATCTTTTGTTCGAGTGCTGAGACACGGCTTAATTCGTCGAGGGCCTCCATATTTTCATTTAAAAGCAAAGTCAGAAGTTCTTCGCAGGTCTGCTGCATCTGCAGGATTTCTTCCCGTACTTCCTGTGAAAACCTGACATCTTTTTCTTTCAGCCACTCTGAATATCCACAGATATTCATTGCATGGTCGCTGATTCTTTCTACGTTACTGGTCACTTTAAAATAGGCACTTAAAATCCTGCTCCCCCGTGTATTGGACTCATGCGCCATATTTGTGGATATGTACTCAGAGATCTCCCGGTTTAAAAAGTCCACATACTCTTCTTTTTCTTCCACTTTTGGAATAAACCCGTCATCACAGTTTAAAAATGCCGTAAAACTGTCTGAGACATTTTTCTTTGCAATCTCAAGCATTCTTGCAATCTCTTTGTGTGTCAGTTCAAAATTGATCGCTGATACACCAATTTTTCCCTCTGTCACCGGTTTTGTATTTTTTAAATATTTTAAATACATCCCTTCCTCAGGCTCGTCCACGTCCGGCAGAATTTTTTCTGCCAGTTTTGCCAATAGATTTCCTGCCGGTAACAGCAATATCGTTGTTACGATATTAAACAGCGTATGCATGTTGGCGATCTGTGCAGCCGGATTTGCCGGTGTAAATCCCCCAACCCAGGATGTCAGCGGTGTCAGCATACAGAGTATGGTAAAAACTGCAGTTCCTATGATATTAAACGAAAGATGGATGATTGTCGTCCGCTTTGCGTTCCGCCCTGTACCAATGGACGCTAACACTGCCGTGATACAGGTACCGATATTTTGTCCAAACAGCACATACACCGCCCCGGAAAAAGAAATTGCCCCACTTGTTGCAAGTGCCTGAAGGATTCCGACCGATGCCGATGAAGACTGGATCAGTGCTGTGAAAATGGCACCTGCCAAAATTCCAAGCAGTGGATTTGAAAACTTCGTCATCATATCAATAAATGCTTTGGAATCCCGCAGCGGCATCATTGCGGTGCTCATCATTTCCATTCCGATAAAAAGAACACCAAGACCAGCTAAAATACCTCCTATGTTTCTTACTTTCGGCTGTTTTAGAAAAACAACCAGCACAACACCCAAAAATGCTATAAACGGTGCGATTGCTCCGGCATCAAGTGCGATCAGCTGTCCCGTGATCGTCGTGCCGATATTGGCACCCATGATCACTCCCACCGCCTGACGCAGTGTCATCATTCCGGAATTAACAAAACCTACAACCATGACTGTTGTCGCGGAGGATGACTGTATGATCGCAGTGATCACTGCTCCGACTAAAACACCCAGATACCGGTTTGTAGTCAGGCGTTCTAAGATCTGTTTCATTTTGTTCCCGGCAGCAGCCTCCATCCCCTGGCTCATCATATTCATTCCATACAGAAAAAGCGCCAAGCCTCCTAACAATGATGCAAATTCTTTTGCTCCCATTTTATCCCTCTTTTTTTCGTTATTACGGCATTTTTCTGCTGTCCCTGCGGGCGCTTTACTGCCGCTTTGCCACATACTCACTCAACATATCAGACGTATATTTTACCGTCAACCGGGATATCGGATTCTTAACGCTTCCTGTATTGTTTTTATGAAGTTTTTGTCAATTTTGTGTAAACAATAGAATGTTATGCCTTCAGCAGAACGACTGCTGTTTCAAGGCTCTCTAATGTAATATGATCTGCATCTGCCAGTTTTCTCCTTCCGGCATTTGACAGCAAAAGTTTTTTGGCAGTTCCAGGCAGTGGCAGACTTACTGCCTCTTTTCCGTAATTTGCTGCCACGAGTATTTTCTGTCTGTTTTCTTTACCCATACGCATAAATCCAAACACTGTATCCGTATCTTCGTAAACCGGCTCTACATTTCCATAGACAAATGTTTCTTCGTATTCCGGTGATTTGCGCAGTGTAATCAGTTCTTTATAATAGGAAAGTACAGAGTCCGCCCTTCCCTCCTGCTC
>ERZ827469.2203-NODE-2203-length-15318-cov-3.326869_pt1 | contig 15318 bp, 10 predicted proteins | sample MGYA00519917_ERZ827469 | MGnify/ENA primary metagenome ERZ827469 (study PRJEB31778, sample SAMEA3449314) | human gut metagenome | biome: human gut; feature: human-associated habitat; material: faeces | place: United Kingdom | collected 2010/2012 ... | reverse complement strand
CGGTCGTTTTGGGGCTCGTCTTGCAAATCTCCCAAGCGGGCTGGCTTGCCGTGGTGCTCTGCATCGTCTTGGTAATGAGTCTTGAAATCCTCAATACCGCTGTCGAGTCCGTCGTCGATCTGGTGAGCCCCGAGTGGAACATTCTGGCAAAGCGCGCAAAGGATTGCTCGGCGGGGGCGGTTTACCTCGCGGCTTTCGGCTCCGTCATCGTCGCCTGCATCGTCTATCTGCCCGCTTTGACGTCTCTCTTGGGTCTTTCGTAACGAAGATCCGCCGTCGTTATCCCCCTCGTTGAATTCGCGTATAATTTCATAGATATGCATATTGACGCAGCATCCGTTCGGGCCATGCTGCTTTTCATAGAACGAGAGGAATTTCATGGATCTTGACGCATTCTTCGCGGAAAACCCGATGGGAGGGTCGGGAGGCCAGCTGCCGGAGGGCTTTAAATCGGGTTTCGTGACGTTGGTCGGACGGCCCAATGCGGGGAAGTCCACGCTCCTTAACGCGGTGATGGGTAAGAAGATCGCCATCACCTCCAACACGGCGCAAACGACGAGGCATCGCTTCCGCGCTGTTCTCACCCGTGATGAATTCCAGATGATCGTCGTCGACACGCCCGGGCTGCATAAGCCCCATGATGCGTTGGGCGAGGAGCTGAACACCTCCGCCATCAAAGCCCTCGAAGATGTTGACGTGGTCGCCATGCTCATCGACTCCTCCAAGCCCATCGGTCGCGGCGATGAGTGGGTCGCCGCGCAGGTTAAGAGGAGCCATGCGAGGAAGATCTGCGTGCTTTCGAAAACCGATTGCGCAAACGAGTCGCAGATCAGCGCGCAGCGCGAGGCGGCGGAGAAGCTCGCTGATTGGGATGCCATGGTCGCGCTGTCGTCGCAAACGGGCCGTAACGTCGAGGCCTTCATCGAGGAAGTCGTCTACCTTCTTCCCGAAGGCCCCGCATGGTTTCCGCCGGATATGGAAACCGATCAGCCTCTTGAGGTGATGATCGCCGAGTTCATTCGCGAGAAGATCCTCCGAGGCTTCCATGACGAAGTGCCCCACGCCATCGGCGTTCAGCTCGATGAGCTTGAATTCGTCAAAGGCAACCTTGCGCGCATTTACGCGGTCATCTACGTGGAGCGCGATAGCCAGAAGGGCATCATCATCGGGAAGAAGGGCACGGCTCTCAAGCAGATCGGAATCGAGGCTCGCGCCGATCTCGAGCATCTGCTCGGCACCCGCGTGTTTTTGGATCTTCGCGTGAAGGTGAAGAAGAACTGGCGCCGAGATGCAAGTCAGATCCGACGCTTCGGTTACGGCGAAGGGCTCTGATTTCGCCCCTTGTTTAAGTTCACGGCATGGAGATATTTGAGGAGTGGCCGTTCATGATTTGCCCAAAATGCGCAACCGACAATCGGGATGGCGCCAAGTTCTGCAACGAATGCGGCTCCTCCCTGGCATCCCGCGAGGAGATGATGGAGGCCGGGGCCGCTTCCGTCGACGATACGCGTCCTGCCTCCGATGCGAGCAGTGCCCCGCTGCAGGAAGAGGGCGAAACCCGGGAGGAAGCTTCCTCGGTTGACGTCGAATCTTCCGTCGCGGATGGGGAGGCTTTCGAGGCTGCGATTGGGTCTTCGCGCATGACGGGCCACGAGAGCCCCGACGAGATGATTCGGGAAGCCCTTGTCGAGGTGCGATCGCTGGCCGACACCGTCCCGCCTATCATCGAGGTTCCGGAAGTCCTGCCTCTTGCAACGGTGTCGGCTTGTGCTGCGGCAGACGAGCGCCGTGTCGACGAGGGCGTTTCCCGCGCGGAATCGGACGGAGCCTGCGCCTGTAACGCATCGTCGCGAGACGACGCTTCTTACGCGAACGCCTCCACGCAAAACCCCGAGGACGACGGTTCGTCCGTCGCTGCTGAAGCTCGAGCGATGTTCGGCGCGAAGGATCCTGCGACGGCGCGGGCGGGCTCGTCGGCTGCCGTCACCGCCGACTTGAGCGGATTGGAGCGACTCGTCGATTCCAGCTACGTACCCCCGTCGTACACGGGCCGCGTCGGCGACACTATGGAGCTGCCGGTTGTCGGAGGCGACGTGCGCCCTCAGTCTCAGTCGTATATCGCGCAGCCTGACAAGAAGGAGACGCGTCGACAGAAGAGGGCGCAGCGCAAACTCGAGCAGGAAATGGCGAAGCGTGAACGCGAGCTGCAGAAGCAGGGGGCGACTCCTCTCGTGCCGGCCGCCTCCGGAGAGCGGAGCGGCGAACCTGCGCCCTTGCCGGGAGGAGGCGAATCCGATTCGACGAAGGGCGAGCCTGCGACGACCGTGACGTCAGCTGAAGGAGCTGATCTCGAATCGAGTCAAAAGACCAAGTCGCCATCTGCGGGCAAGCGAAAGCTCGTGTACGTCGGTATCGCGATCGCAGTGCTTCTCGTCTGCGCGATTGCGGCTGCTGCAACGTATCAGATGGAGCTGTGGGGCGGCAAGATAGTCCCCGGCGTCGGGGGTCTTTCCCAGGCGGACGCTACGTCCGTGCTTGAGGAGAAGGGGTTCAGCGTCGAAGTCGTCGAGGAGAAGTCCGACGGCGTCGAGGGCGTCGTGCTGTCGAGCGATCCCGGAGCGGGCGGTCGCGCCCAGGAGGGGTCGGCGGTCGTCATCAACGTTTCAGTTGCACGCGTCGTCCCCGATATCCTCGGCTCAACCGAGCTCGAGGCGCGAAAAGCATTTGAAGCCGAAGGCCTCGTCAACGTTGAGTACGAGCTGGTCAAGTCCAACGATCCCGAGGGGACGGTTCTATCGGTTTCCCCCGATCCCGGCACGCGACTGAAGGCAAGCGAGCATGTGAAGGTTCAGGTTGCGCAGGCCTTCACCGTGCCGGACGTGGTGAACAAGACCAGCGCCGAGGCGATCGCGCTGCTTGAAGAGGAAGGTTACGTCGTCAAATCGGTTCGCTTCGATACCGAAGACGTTCCCGAGGGCACGGTGGTGTCGGTTGATCCCGCTTCGGGCACTAAGCTCAACTCGGGCGAGACCGTGACCATCAGCGTCGCCCACAACAGGTCAGCCGAACTCGTCAGTCTCACCAAGGCGTTTTTCACCGACGCGGGCACGGTCACGATCAACGGTCTGTCTTACCAGGTCAGCGAGGTGGCCTCCGTTTCATATAGCGGCAACAACACGTGCGCCTTTTCCATCGTGGCTCGCCCGTTCGAGACGCATACGTGGATGTTCGGGCTGGGGTCCGAGACGCGTTATGGGAATTACGAGACCATCAACGGATCAATCACCTGGAACGACGATAACAGCATCGCGTCGACGAATCCCGTGATGAAGCAGGGCGCGTAGCCGCGTGGCTTCGCCGACCTATACGACGCGCGCGCTTGTGCTTCGCAAGACGAAGCTCGGGGAAAGCGACCTCATCGTCTCTCTGCTCGCCGAAGACGGCAGCGGCAAGCGCGTTGTGGCGAAGGGGGCTCGAAAGCCTTCGAACGTCTTTTCGAGCAGGCTCGAGCTTTACGGTGAGGTCGATATGCTTTGCGCTCAGGGAAGGAGCCTTGACGTCGTCAAGGAGGTTCGCCTCGTTGACGCGCACGCCTCGCTGCGCGACGACCTCGAACGTGCTTCCGCCGCAGCGTGCATGTGCGAGCTGCTCGAGAAGACGGCGCAAGAAGAATTAGCGGTCGAGAAGGTTTTCGCCATGACCCGCGCGGCGCTTTCCTCTCTTGAGCACGTGCGTGCCGGCGACATCGTCCCTGTCGTCGCGGGGCATTTGCTGAAGACGATCGCGTTCGTCGGGTTCAGGCCAAGCTTCAACCGTTGCGTCGGATGCGGGTCGTTCGTAGGTTTCGAGAGCGGTGCGGGGAGGTTCTCATCCTCCGAGGGAGGGGTGTTCTGCCCCTCGTGCGCACGGCACGTGCAGACTACCGGCGTCGCCTGGGCGACGCTTTCGTGCGCGCATGATCTGCTCACCTCCCGTTTCGTCGAAATAGAAGACATGGAGATCCCCCTGCGCGTCTCCGTCGACGTGCTGCACGTCGTCGACGCGCTCGTTGCAGCCCATATCGGAACCCGCTTGAAGGCGCTGCGCTTCTTCCTTACGGCGGGCCTCGATCTCGAAGGGGCGGAGCGGGATCGGGGCCCGCTTGTCCCTTCGAGCTGATCGTCTTGTGCATAACCTGTGTCGACGTGCGCTTTTGCGCTTGAATCGCTTTGCCGGCTTCCCTATACTGAGCAAGCTGCCTTAAAGCAGCTTATTTGCTCTTAGCCGGCATGGGCCATACTTGCCCGCTCAGAGCCAACGGACAACGGTCTCTCACGAGACGCGCGGATGCGAGGCGTCCGCGAGATGCGAAAGGTGTTACAAATGGCAAACAAGGACAGCATCAGCAAAGAGCGCACGGCAGAGCTCGTCGCGGAGTTCGGCAAGAACGAGCATGACTCGGGCAGCGCCGAGGTCCAGGTTGCAATCCTCACGGAGCGCATCCGCAACCTCACCGAGCACCTCAAGGTGCACAAGAAGGACAATCACACCCGTCGTGGTCTGATGATGCTCATCGGTAAGCGTCGTGGCCTCCTTAAGTACATCAAGGCTCGCGACATCGAGGAGTACCGCGCCCTCATCAAGAAGCTGGGCATTCGCGACAACATCTAGCATCAGCTCCAAGGCCCGCAGCTCATGCGGGCCTTGCGTTTGTTGAAGCGGTCGGGTGCGCATCGGGCGCTCCTGCTCGCGAGGCGAGGCGAACAATAAGTAGCCTCCTCGAAGAAGCTCGCCAGCAATGAGGCGGCGAGGTGAAGAGAAAGAAAGAACGACATGACGAAAATCGTCGAATCCTTTGAGCTTTACGGCAAGCGTTACCGCATCGAGACGGGCGAGCTTGCCAAGCAGGCGACGGGCTCCGTGCTCGTGACCTGCGGCGATACCACTGTTTTGGTAACTGCCGTGGTGTCGAAGCAGGAGAAGGATTATGACTTCTTCCCGCTGACGGTCGACTTCATGGAGAAGATGTACTCGGTGGGACGTATTCCCGGCGGCTATCTCAAGCGCGAGGCGAAGCCTTCCGACAAGGGCACGCTCACAGCGCGCATGATCGACCGGCCCATTCGCCCGGGTTTCCCGGACGGTTATAAAAACGAGGTTCACGTGGTCGCCACCACGTTCGTCTGCGATGGCGAGAACCCGCCCGACACCATCTGCGTCGCGGGCGCTTCCGCTGCTCTGCTCGTAGGCGGCGCGCCTTTCGACGGCCCGGCTGCTTGCGTTCGCATCGGTCGCATCCTCGACGAGGAAACGGGCGAGCGCGTCTTCGTCGTCAACCCCACCTACGCCGAGCAGGAGAAGAGCGATCTCGAGCTGACCATCGCCGGCACCGCGGATTACATCTCCATGGTCGAGGCGGGAGCGCATGAGATCTCCGAGGAGGACATGCTCGACGCGATGAGCTTCGGCCAAGAGGCGATCGCCGAGTTCTGCAAGATGCAGCAGTCGTTCCTGGACAAGGTCGCCCCGACCCCCATGGACTACACCATCCATGCGGCCGATCCCTGCATCGCCGAGCGCGTCGACCCGTACTTCGAGCAGATGGCCGCCGCCCTTAAGGACGCCGACAAGCTCTCCCGCATGGGCAAGGTTGAAGAACTCAAGGCTCAGGTCAAGGAAAACGAGTTCAGCGACGAGGAGCGCGCCGCTTGGGGCAGCGACATCGCAGCCGCACTCAAAGCTCTTGAGAAGCGCGCTATGCGCAAGATGATCATCGAGACCGGCGAGCGTGCCGACGGACGTGCTCCGGAGGAGATCCGTCCTCTGCACATCGTTCCCGGCTACCTGCCGCGCGTTCACGGCTGCGGCTTGTTCCAGCGTGGTCAGACGCAGGTCATGAGCGTGTGCACGCTCGGCATGCTCAACGAGTGGCAGCGTCTCGACACTATCGATCCCGCCGAGGGCAAGCGTTATATGCACCAGTACAACTTCCCGCCTTACTGCACCGGCGAGACGGGCCGCATGGGCGCACCGAAGCGTCGTGAGATCGGTCATGGCGCCCTCGCCGAGCGCGCGCTTTTGCCCGTGCTCCCCACCGAGGATGAGTTCCCCTACGCGATTCGCGTCGTGTCCGAGGTCCTCGAGTCGAACGGATCCTCCTCCATGGCGTCCACCTGCGGCTCCACTCTGGCGCTCATGGATGCGGGCGTTCCCATCAAAGCGCCTGTCTCGGGCGTGGCCATGGGACTTATCAAGGAGGGCGACGATGTCGTCATCTTGACCGACATCCAGGGCATCGAGGACTTCCTCGGCGACATGGACTTCAAGGTCTGCGGTACCGAGAACGGCATCACGGCGCTTCAGATGGACAACAAAGCCAAGGGCCTTTCGGTCGATATCCTCGCTCGTGCGCTCAAGCAGGCTCGCGAGGGTCGTGCCTTCATTCTCGACGCCATGCTCGCCGAGATTCCCGCCCCGCGTAACGAAATGCGCGAGACGGCGCCCCGCATCGAGACCATCCACATCCCGGTCGACAAGATCCGCGACGTCATCGGCAGCGGCGGCAAGGTCGTGCGCGGCATCCAGGAGGAGACGGGCGCGTCCATCGACATTCAGGAGGACGGCACCATCCATGTCGGTGCGACCGACGGCAGCTCCATGGAGGCCGCCAAGGCCATGATCCTCGGCATCGTCAAGGAGCCCGAGGTCGGAGAGGTCTATGAGGGAGAGGTCGTCGGAATCAAGGACTTCGGTGCTTTCGTGAAGCTTACTCCCGGCAAAGACGGCCTGCTTCACATCTCCCGTGTGGCCAACGGCCGTGTGGCGAAGGTTGAAGACGTCTTGAACCTCGGCGACACGGTGAAGGTCGAGGTCCTCGAAGTCGATGCGAAGACGGGCAAGATCTCGCTCGATCGCCTCGATAAGCCGGATGCTCCGGCTGGCTGCGGTGCTCCGCGCGGCGAAGGTGCAGGCCACGAGGGCCGCGGGCATGACCGACGTGAGCGCGCACCGCGCAGCGATCGTCCGCGTCCCGGCCAGGGGAGCCGCACGCCTCGTCGTCGTCACGAGTCCAACTAACCCGTCGCGGCTTCCGCTCACGGGCGGTAAGTCGAAACGAGCTCTATAACAGCGTCGTGGTGGTTTATCTTGCACGTAAGTGTTCGAGCGGTCGAGCATCTTATCGCAAGAGCCGCCCGACGCTGTTTCCATTTCAATTCTTCATTTTGAGCGAAGTAAGTATTACGAGGTGATTCGATGATAAAAGTCGCTGTTTCGGGTTGCGCAGGACGCATGGGCTCGTCGGTCGTGGAGGCGGTCGGCGCTGCTTCCGATATGGAAATAGCTTGCGGCATCGACCCTTTCGGAAAGGACGGGGCGGGTTTCCCTGTTTTCGCTTCCGTGTCCGACGCGATCGAGCACTGCGATTTCGATGTGCTCGTCGACTTCACGCAGCCTGATGTCGTTGCGGATAATCTGGCAGTCGCCTTGCCGCATAACGTTGATTGCGTCGTCGGAACCACGGGCTTGCCTAACGAAAGGCTCGAGGAGCTCGCGTCTCTCGCACCTGAGGGCACGTGCTTGTTCTACGCGCCGAACTTCACGACGGGTGCGGTGCTCATGATGGAGTTCGCTAAAGCTGCGGCGCCGTATTTCCCCGAGGCCGAGGTTCTCGAGTTCCACCATTGCAACAAAAAGGACGCTCCGTCGGGAACGGCGGTTCGAACGGCTCAAATTATCTCGGAGGCGCGCGGCGGTCGCGCAAGCACCGCTCCTGGAGCGGAAACGGAAATCGAGGGAGCGCAGGGCGCGCGCGGCGCGCTCATCGACGGCGTCCCCGTTCATTCCATCAGATCCATGGGGTATGTCGCCAGCCAGGAAGTCGTGTTCGGCTCGATGGGTCAAACGCTTTCGATTCGCCACGACTCCTGGGATCGCGCTTCCTATATGCCCGGCGTTCTTCTCGGCATCAGAAGCGTAGGCGAGCGCGAGGGCTTGATTGTCGGTTTGGAGAACTTCCTCGGATAGCGCTTCGGGCCGTTACGGGTCGTGCCATAATACTTTCGCATGAGATCAGCGCAGCGCACGATTCGCTTTCGCACAGTGAGAACATTCCGTTTTCGTGAGGAGATTACTATGTCGCATAACACACCTCGCTTTGGTCGCATGATTCCCGCGATGGTCACCCCCTTCGATGAGGCTCTCGAGCTGGATCTCGACCGCGCGCAGAAGCTCGCCGACCGTCTTGTTGCAGGCGGAAGCGATTCTCTGATCATCAACGGAACCACGGGGGAGAGCCCCACGGTTTTCTATCCTCAGAAGATGGAGCTTTTCCGCGCGGTGGTTGAAGCCGTCGCGGGCAGGGTCCCCGTTATCGCCAACGTCGGCGATAACTGCACTGCCGATACCGTCAGCTTCGCCCGGGACGCAGAGAAAACCGGCGTCGATGGATTCATGTGCGTCGTCCCGTACTACAACAAACCTCCGCAAGAGGGTCTCTACCGTCATTTCTCGACCATCGCGGGTGCAGTTGAGCTGCCTGTTATCCTGTACAACATTCCGGGACGCTGCGTCATCAACATGACCGCCGAGACCACGCTTCGCCTGGCTTGCGACCACGAGAACATCGTCGCCGTCAAAGAGGCTTCGGGTAATATGGAGCAGATCAAACGCATCATCGACGAAGCTCCCTCTGGTTTTGACGTGTATTCGGGTGATGATGCCGCGACCTATGAGATCATGAAAGCGGGCGGTGTAGGCGTCGTCAGCACTATCGCAAACGTGGCGCCTGAACGCATGAAGGAGATCGTCGACCTCTGCGCAGAGGGCGATTTCAATCGTGCGCTTGCTGCTCACGAAGCGCTTCTGCCTTTGATGAACGGCCTGTTCGAAACATCGAACCCGATTCTCGTCAAGGAAGCTCTTAAGCTCAGCGGCTTTCCCGTCGGCGGTGTGAGGCTGCCTCTCGTCGACGCCACGAAAGAGCAGTCGGATAAGCTCGCGGGCATAATGCGCGAGGTGGGTGTGCTGTAGGGTTCGAAACCCTTCATATTGTGTACGTGTCGCCGGCTCGTATGACGCGAGCCGGCGTTTTAGTAGATAGGAAAACATATGGCGAAAGACAAGAAGGAACCGGCCGAGGGCAAATCCCGCAGCCCCCAGGCGGCTCGATCGGGCGCGGGGCAGAAGCGCCCCTCCTCCGACAAGGGACAGGAGCGGTCGAAGAAGAAGACGAGCTCTTACAAGCATGTGAACGTCGAGCGCAAGCGCCCTCAGCTGACGCGCGATGGGTCCGCGCAGGGCAAGAAGGAAACGAGACGTGCCGACGCGCGTCGCTCTTTCTCGTCCTCGCGCAAAGACCCTCGTTCTGAGCTGCGCATCATTCCCCTTGGAGGACTTGACGCCATCGGCAAGAACATGACCGCGTTCGAATGCGATGGCGACATGATCCTCGACGACGCTGGCTTGATGTTCCCCGACGATGATCATCCTGGAATCGACCTCATCTTGCCCGATTACACCTATGTGCTTGAAAACGCCGACAAACTGCGGGGCATCGTCATCACCCACGGCCACGAGGATCACACCGGATCGCTTCCCTACCTGCTCAAGGACTTGGATCGCACGGTGCCCATCTACGCGACCAAGCTCACGCTCGGGCTCATCGAGGGCAAGTTCGCGGAGCATCGCATCAAAAACGCGAAGCTTATCGAGATCAAACCCGGGGATCAAATCAAGCTCGGTTGCATGACCGTCGACTTCTTCGCCGTGAACCACTCCATTCCCGGCGCCGTCGGCCTGTTCCTGCAAAGCCCTGCGGGCAACGTGCTTCACACCGGCGACTTCAAACTCGACCAAACGCCCATCGACGGCGTCCACACCGACTTCGGCGCGCTCGCGCGCTTCGGCGAAATCGGTGTCGACCTTATGATGAGCGACTCCACCAACGCGATGAACCCCACGTTCACGCCCTCCGAGGCTGAAGTGGGCAAGACGCTTGCGCAGATCATCTCCCAGGCTAAAGGCCGGGTCATCATCGCCTCCTTCGCGAGTCATATCCATCGCATGCAGCAAATTTGCGACGCGGCCATCGCGAACGGCCGAAAGGTGGTCGTCACGGGCCGTTCCATGGTGCAGAACACCGATATCGCGCGCAAACTCGGATACCTTAACATCTCCGACAACGACCTCATCGATGCCTACGATCTGAAGGGGACCCCATCCGAGAAGGTCGTCATCATGTGCACGGGATCCCAGGGCGAGCCCTTGTCCGCCCTTGCGCGCATCGCCAACGGCGAGCACCGCACCATCGACATCGAGCGGGGAGATACCGTCATCATTTCGGCGACGCCCGTTCCGGGAAATGAGAAGGCGGTCACCCGCGTCATCAACAGCCTGGCCAAAATCGGCGCCGACGTGTACGACAAATCGCGAGCGCGCGTCCATGTCTCAGGCCACGCGAGCGCCGAGGAGCTCAAGATCGTGCTGAGCATCGTCAAGCCGCGTGCTTTCATGCCCGTGCATGGCGAGGCGACGCATCTGCGCGCTCACGCTCGGCTCGCCATCGCCACCGGCGTTCCCGAGGAGAACGTTTACGTCGTCGAAAACGGCGACACGCTCTCGCTCACCGCTCGAGGCGTGGAGATCGGCGAGCCTGTTCAGAGCGGCATCGTCTACGTGGACGGCTTGTCGGTCGGCGACACCTCGCAAGACGTCCTCGACGAGCGCAACACCCTCGGTAATCAAGGTTTTGCCAGCGTCGCCGCCGCCGTTTCGTTCGACCGCAAGGAGATACTCGGAGAACCCCAGGTCGAGATGCACGGCATCACGGGCGGGGACGACTATTATCTTTCCGATGAGGCGCGCTCGGTCGTGCTGAACGCCATGCGCCGCTCTTTGGGGAAAGACGGCGGCCCGAAGGACGTGAGGAAGGTCGCGCGCGATTCGCTCCTCTCGCTTCTTTGGGAACGCACGAAGCAACGCCCGATGGTCATCGTCAACATCATCGAGGTATAGCGAGCATTCCGCTTCACGAACCCGGGATCGCGAGTCGGCGCGGTTCCGGGTTATTCGCAAAATTCAGATTAGCAAGATGAAGGAGTTGGGGCGTGGCCCGGCAGGTTAAACAGCAAACCAGGAAGAAGGCGACGGAGACGCGCAAAAGCGCTTCGGGACGTAAGCCTGCAGGCGGAAACGCCGCGTCGATGCGCTCTCGTCATTCATCGACCCCCTCATCTCGCTTCATCGACGAGAGGATGCGCCGCGATATCGCAGGCGTCGCGTTCATCGTCGCGTCCGTGGTTCTGCTGCTCGTCTCCGTCCTTCCTTCGGGGGAAGACGCCATCGTCACGTATTACGCCTCTACGGGCGTTAAGACGGTCTTCGGCATTGGCTGCTACGTACTCCCCGTCTTCCTCGCGGCCATCGGCGTCACGTTCCTCGTGCGTTTCGAGCGCGAGCGCGTCCCTTTGCGCGTCGCCATCGGCCTTGCCGTCATATTCGTCGCTTTGCTGGGGTTCATCTCCTTGTTCACGCCTATCGACGGGGTGGGCGGATCTGATCTCAGCCTGCTTTTCTCACCCCTTGCGCTCGCCTCCCACGGCGGATATGTCGGCGCGGCCATCGCGTGGGTGGGACTGAGCTTGTTCGGCCAGGTCATCTCATGCGTCATCCTTGCAGGTGTCATGCTCATAGGAACCATCATCATCGGCTTTTCCCTGTCCTCGCTCATCGAGAAGATTCGCAACGCACGGTCTGCGCATCGGGAAGCCGCAGAGGCTGCACGCGCGAAAGACGGCGACGAGGTAGTCGCGGCGCCCCCTTTCGCGCGCGCGAGAAGAACTCGAACCCGATCGGTCGAGAACGGTTTTTCCGCCGCCGAGACGAGCGTGCTTCCCGCCGCCAATGCGCAAGCGCCCGCGGCGGGTAAGATGGAGGCCCTCGATCGATCCGGCTTGGCATCCGGATCCGGTCGAACCGAGCGGATGGAGGCAAGGCAGGCTCGTCGCGAGAACAAGCGCCACCGCGCCGATCGTCCGGTCGCGCAGGCCGCGGCGGTGACCCAGATGCTCCCGCTCGCCTTCGATGAGGAAGAGTCGCGTAGCTCCGAGCCCGTCTCGATGACACGCAAGCTCGGGAAGAAGAACAAACCACGCGAAGACGCTCCTGTGATGCGTCCGAAGTCATCGAACGCATCACCGACGGCTTCGCCCCATCCTCAGGACGGATTCACGTTGCCCTCGATGTCGCTTCTCGCCAAGAGCTCATCTTTGGGAAAGAGCAGCGTTACCGACGACGAGCTCACCGAAACGGCGGCTCGATTGCAGGAGACGCTTGAGGACTTCACCATCATGGCCGAGGTCGTCGGTTGGGTGGCGGGCCCCACGGTCACGCTTTTCAAGGTCGATCTGCCGGCGGGCGTTCGCGTGAGCCGCGTCATGGCGCTCAACGACGACATCGCTTTGGCTCTCGCCGCGCCCGGCGTTCGTATTTTCGCGCCGATCCCGGGTACGAACTACGTCGGCATCGAGGTGCCCAACAAGACTCGTCAGACCGTCCTGCTCTCTGATGTGCTCTCGGAAGCAGGGGAGGGACCTTTGCAAATCGCCATCGGCAAGGACGTCGAAGGCCACAGCATTGTCACCGATCTCGCGAAAATGCCGCATCTGCTTATCGGAGGCACGACCGGCTCGGGTAAGTCGGTGTCGATCAACGCGATGATCATGTCGATCCTCATGCGCGCCACGCCCGCCGAGGTTCGCTTCATCATGATCGATCCGAAGCGCGTCGAGTTCACCCCTTACAACGGCATCCCCCACCTCTACGTGCCCGTCGTCACCGAAGCGCGCGAGGCTGCGAGTGCGCTTTCCTGGGGCGTGGCCGAGATGGAGCGGCGCCTCAAGGTGTTCTCGAAGGTCGGCGCACGAAACATCGGACAGTTCAACGCGAAGGTGCAGCAGGCGAAGGCCGAGGCCGAGGCCGCCGAGAAAGCGGGCGAGGATTTCGAACCCTGGAATTTCGACGACGAGCTTCCCTACATCGTCATCATCATCGATGAGCTTGCCGATCTGATGATGAACGTAGGAAAAGAGGTTGAGTTTTCCATCAGCCGTATCGCTCAGTTGGCGCGCGCGGCGGGAATCCATCTTATCGTCGCGACCCAGCGACCTTCGGCCAACGTCGTCACGGGCCTCATCAAAGCGAACATCACGAACCGCATCGCGTTCAACGTCGCTTCGAGCATCGACTCGCGTGTCGTCTTGGACTCTCCCGGCGCGGAAAACCTCATCGGGCTCGGCGATCTTCTTTTTTCCAAGCCCGAATACCCCAAGCCTCAGCGCATCCAGGGCTGCTATGTTTCCGAAGACGAGATAAACGCCGTCGTCACCCATCTCAAAGAGCAGGGCGAGCCCGAATACCATTCTGAGATCCTTTCCACGAACGTCATCACTCTCGGCGCTTCCTCGCCCGACGGCGCGGGCGGATCATCTTCGGACGATCCGCTGCTTTGGGAGGCGGCCGATATCGTCGTCTCGTCAGGGCTGGGGTCCACGTCCAATATTCAGCGCCGTTTGAAAGTCGGTCATCCGCGCGCAGGTCGTATAATGGATCAATTGGAGGAAAAAGGCGTTGTCGGCCCGAGCATGGGGCCCAAGCCGCGTGATGTGCTTGTCGACGCCATGGAGCTTGAAACGCTTAAGGCGTTCGAAATGAATGACGAGGCTGCAGGCTCGTCGCATACGGAGGGATAGCGTGGCTCGACAAACATCTTACGGGGACTTGCTGCGTGAGGCTCGTGAGCGCAGGCGCATGGATCTTGCAAGTGTATCGAGAAGGCTTCGAATTCGCCCGGATATTCTCAAGGCTATCGAGGCTGCCGATTTTCAGAAGATGCCCCCACGTGGTTACACGCGCAACATGATCACCTCGTATGCTCGTCTCGTGGGCCTCGATCCCGTCGAGGTATCCTCGATGTATCTCGACGAGGTCCATGCTTTCGAAACAGGTCGTGCCCGATCGGGGGTCGAGAGACGTGACACCCCGGGATCGAGGCCGCACGCCGAGGGGAGGTCCGCTCGCTCTTCTTCGCAGCAGCGCTCCTCGGCTCAAGGCACCCGCGAGAATCGCCGCAACAGGGCAACGCGGACCGAGCATGTCGGCGCGCGACCGAGCCGAACCGCTCCTCGCCCAAGCAGGTCGCGCGAACCCCAGCAAGGCTATGTGGGCGGTCGCTCATACCCGAGCCTCTACTCGAACAACTCATCGCGTCCGAGCATCGCGGGTCGTCCGCTTTTGTTCATTGGGCTTGCCGTCGTCGTTTTGATCCTCGTTATCGTTTTGGCTTTCGCCCTGGGCGGAAAGGACAAGCAGCAAGAAGATATTCCGAGCGTGCCCATCTCCGGCCTTACCGACACCTCCAATCCCGAGACCGAGCAGCAGGTTCAGCAAGTCGACACGCCGCCGACGAGCGTGAAGGTCGAGTACAAAGTCGCTTCAGGAGCGGAAGTCTATGCGGAGGTCAACGACAACGGGACGGCTGAGTCGAAAATGCTGACGGGACCGGTTACCGAGACCGTCGAGGTTACGGGCACGTGGAGCTTCTCCGCGTGGGTGACCGACGCGATCACGGTCACCGTCGACGGCGAGAAGGTGGAATACACGCAAGATGGCTCAGGCATTCCCACATGGAAGGTCGATTTCGACTCCTATCTCGAGAAATGGTACGAGGCGCATCCCGATGCGAAGAAGGACTCCGAATCGAAGGACGCCTCTTCGTCGTCATCTTCGTCGTCATCTTCGGGTTCGACGAGCTAGCGTAATCGGCTTATATCGTTTTGTTATTCGTCCCGCGCATGCTGCGCAGGGTGTATGAAAGGAAGAAACATGGCTAAAGAATCAAGCTTCGATGTTGTATCGACCGTCGACATGCAAGAAGTCGACAACGCTTACCAGCAGGCACGTAAAGAGCTTTCGCAGCGCTATGATCTTAAGGACTCGGGGGCAGAAGTCACGCTCGACAAAGCAGGCAAGTCCCTCACGGTTTCGGCACCTGCTGAATTCGTCGCGAAGCAGGTTATCGATGTGATCGGAAGCAAGCTCATCAAGCGCGGCATCGACCTTAAGGCCGTGTCCTGGGATGCTCCGCAGGCGGCATCGGGCGGCACCGTGCGCGTACTCGGCCATATCGTCGAGGGTATCGACCAGGCGACCGCCAAGAAGATCAACAAGGACATCAAGGACCAAAAACTCAAGGTCAAGGTGACCATCGAGGCTGACAAGCTGCGCGTCACCAGCGCATCTAAGGACGCCCTGCAGCAGGTCATCGCTTTCCTGCGTGATCAG
>ERZ827469.2202-NODE-2202-length-15330-cov-3.919869_pt1 | contig 15330 bp, 20 predicted proteins | sample MGYA00519917_ERZ827469 | MGnify/ENA primary metagenome ERZ827469 (study PRJEB31778, sample SAMEA3449314) | human gut metagenome | biome: human gut; feature: human-associated habitat; material: faeces | place: United Kingdom | collected 2010/2012 ... | reverse complement strand
TAAGGAGGGATAACAATGAAAAAATTGTCAGAAGTAAATCAAGTTATGCTGGATGATATCGCCGCATATATGGTTGATGAAATTAGAGAACAAGTACACTGCGAGCTTGCGCCTTGTACGCCGGAAGAATTTTTAACAAGATACTTACAGCTTGATTGCGAATTTATCAATTTATTATTATCTGAATTTAATATCGAGATTGATTAAACGCTAGAATAATCGGGGCTTGAAAGGAGGTAAAATGACAAACATATTATTAATAATTATCATAGCTGAGTTAATTATGGTAATTGCCAATCAGTTCATCGGGGATTGAAAACGTAATACATATATAGAAAGGTTAAAAGGTGGGAATTATGACAAACACAACTTATAACTACAACGAAGCAGTAAAGAATGACGTTCTGGATTATATCAGAAATGAAGTAAACTTCTCAGAATTTGAAGACTTAGAAGAGTTAGAACAGTCACTAAATGATGACTTATGGACAGCGGACAGCGTAACCGGAAACGCAAGCGGAAGTTATACATTTAATCGCTATCAGGCTCAGGAATATGTTATGGATAACATCGAGTTGTTATATGAGGCTTGCGAAGAGTTTGGAACTAATACGGAAACAGTCGGAGAAAAATTCTTTAATGAAGAATTTGAATGGATGGACGTTACTATCAGATGCTACTTGTTAGCTCAGGCAATCAGCGAAGCTCTAGAAGAAGTTGAAGACGAGTTCAACTCAGCACACGAGAACAGCGAAGAAGAATAGAACCATGACGCTTACCAATTTGCGGAAAATGAAATTGAAGTGATGGCAATGTATGAAAAATGGCGATGAACTGGATAAGGAGGTGAATAAAATATGCATGATTATTTGAAAGGTCAATTGATTGAAAACGTAATACTTTTGTAACACTTTTGTAACCATTATAGCACTAAAATATGCTATACTCTAATTGTGGCAGAAAATGAAGCCCCCCGAACTCCTGAATAGGCCGGGCCGCCACACCCGGCCAGAATAGTGAGGTAGATATGTTAAATGATATTGTAGGGCAATTTATTGAGTCTCAAAATATGAAACTGTGCTATCAGTTTTGGGAAGAGAATACAGAGACATTAATTGTCGAATATATAAATACAACTTATAAACTCAGGTTTTTATGCGAAACTAGCACACGTATACCAGAACTATTGATTTTGAAATATATAAATTGCAAATACATTGATGTTCAATTTTTCTCAATCAATAAAATTTAAGTCGAAACACCTCAAATGAGGTGTCGCTGGGAGATGGACTACCCATGCCTGATGATGACAGTCCAGAAAGGGAAAACAAATGGCAAAAATGGTAACACGTACAATCTTATCAACAGAAGTAAAAGCAGTGACAGCTAATCTATCTGAAAACGTATTGGAAGAAGTAACTTACAACATTCCAGGGAAAATTACAAACAAAGACAAGGCGATGAACATTCTTAGAAAGAGCTACACAAGTCCCTCAAGAATTCCAACAACGGTAGTTGAACTCACGATTTGTGAAAAGCTTTATGGAATGCCGGAAGAGACTTTCATCGAACACGCTGTGGAACTTCCGCCCAGAGCGTCTAAGAAGGAGGTTGAATGATGGACACAACATACAAAGCAATGGTAGAGGATGCCTCATGGACGATGACAGCAAGAGAAAAGCTTAGGTACACTGATTTAACGGATGCAATTCAACTCGACGAAGCCACGCAGTCTGGTGATGTAATTATTGACGTAGATAAGTGGGCAGTAATTAATGTTCACAATGAAAAGTCTGATACTGTCGACTATATGAAGTATGTAATAATTGATAAAGATGAACAGGTGTATGTTACAGGCTCAGAAAGCTTTTGGAAATCATTTGTACAAATTTATGAGGTCATGAGCGATGAGGGAGAAACAACTTATAGCATCAAGGTATACCGAAGAGAAAGCAAAAATTATAAAGGAAAAGATTTCATAACATGTAGAATCATTTAAGTAAAAGCCCTCCCCTAATAAGGGGGGGCTCACTATCTAAAAGGGGGCTTTATCATGACAGAGCGACAAAGGCAAGAAAGAAGGATAAAACGTTTTTTAAAGAATGCAGAGTCAAGAGGTTTTGAGTTTAATAAATATCATATATCAGAACTCATAAAAACAACACCCGAAAATGCTTTAAATAAAATTACTCCTAATTTATTGTATTCTTTTGCTACTTATGTAGTTGATGATACTGGCGAAATATTATCAGGTATAGAAGGAAGAAAGCTTGAAAGACAGAGAGCGGCCTATAAAGGTATATTACGAAAAAAACAAGCTAAAAAAGCTAGAGCATCTTTTGTTGATATTGTTATCCGTAATTATCGTAGACAGATATTAGGTTTTCCAAAAAAAGTGTCTGATATTGTTATACAAGCACTTAATAACGCAATAGACATATCAGGACGTGAAGCAGTGGCTACTAGGCTTGAAAATAATGCAGAATCATTATCAGACTATCTAAACCGCTCAAAACTGTTTGGAGATAGCATCTCAGCAATTATATCTTATTGTCAAGCAATGTTTGGGGACTTGCCCGGAATGACAAATGAGGATGTAATTAATGTCTCAGACATTTTAGACGGTTTAGAATCGTATGAAACAACGTGATTTTACTTACTTTGTAGGAGATTTTGAAACTACAGTATATGATAATCAAGAGTATACAGAGGTATGGGCATCTGCTGTAGTTCCGTTATATTCTGAAAGCGTGATAATACACCACTCACTACTTGATACGTTTAATTATTTAAAAGCGCTTCCGGGTAATATATGTATTTACTATCACAACCTAAAATTTGACGGTTCTTTCTGGCTACCATTTTTAATAGAAAATCTAGGATTTAAACAGGCTTATGTCAAGCTAAAGACAGAACAAGGTGAGCTTATAGAATGGAAGTCAGAAAAGAAAATGTTCAATAAGGAATTTAAATATTCTATTTCAGATCGTGGAGCATGGTATAATATTATCATAAAAGTGAATAATAAGATAATAGAAATACGTGACTCCCTGAAGCTTTTACCATTTAGCGTGGCTGAAATTGGCAAAAGTTTTGGGACAAAACATAAAAAACTTGATATGGAATACAAGGGATTTAGATTCTCAGGTTGTGAAATAACGCCTAAAGAGAAAAAGTACATTGCAAATGATGTATTAGTCGTAAAAGAAGCTCTTGAAATAATGTTCGATCAGGGCCATGACTCGTTAACTATAGGCTCATGTTGTTTAAAGGAATTTAAACGTACATATGACAAGGAATATTACAACATATTATTCCCAAATATGTATGATATATTACTAGATAAAAAAACTTACGGAGCTGAAAATGCAGGCCAATATATTAAGCGATCTTATAAGGGTGGTTGGTGCTATTACGTAGAAGGAAAGCAAGGTAGGATATTAAAAAATGGTTTGACAGCAGATGTTAACTCGTTGTACCCATCTGAAATGCATTCTGATTCTGGAAACTATTATCCAGTGGGAAAACCGAAATTTTGGAGCGGTGACTATATACCTGACATGCCGGAACATGCGTATTATTTTGTGCGTGTAAGATGTAGATTTTATTTAAAAGATGGGATGTTGCCGTTTATACAGATAAAAAACTCATTTATGTATTTAGGAAATGTGTGCTTGACTACAAGCGATGTATGGGATGACGAGCAAAATAGTTATTGTCAGGAATTAATTATGTCAGATGGTTCAGTAAAGTCAACTGAGGTTACTCTAACTCTAACAATGATAGACTGGATATTGTTTAAGGAGCATTACGAACTTGTCGACTGTGTCATATTAGATGGGTGTTGGTTCCATTCAGAGATAGGGCTATTTGATGAATACATTAATTTGTACAAAAAAATTAAAGAGGAATCAAAAGGAGCCATACGGACATTAGCAAAGCTTTTTATGAATAACCTCTACGGTAAGTTAGCGGCTTCTGACGATAGCTCATTTAAAATTGCATACATTAAAGATAATGGTTCTATAGGGTTTAAGCCCATCAAAGAAAACAAGAAACAACCTGGTTATATACCGTGTGGATCAGCTATAACATCATATGCAAGAAATTTTACCATACGTGCGGCACAAAAAAATTTTTATGGTGCAGACAAGCCAGGTTTTGCGTATGCTGATACTGACAGTCTACACTGTGATGATATGTCGCCTGAAGATTTAGTTGATATACCTGTGCATGAATCTAAGTTTTGTCACTGGAAATTAGAATCGTTTTGGGATAGAGCTATATTTACACGTCAGAAAACATATATTGAGCATGTGACTCATGAGAACCAGAGAAAGATTGATACACCTTATTATGATGTAAAAGGCGCCGGAATACCGGAAAGAAGTAAAAAGATATTTATTGATAAAATAGAAAAAGGTGAATATGATTTAACAGATTTTAAGGTTGGATTAAAATTAGAGGGTAAATTAGTTGCAAAAAGAATTAAGGGCGGAACTATATTGAAGGAAACAACATATGAAATGAGGTAAAATAAATGATAAAATATATAAAAGAAATGGAATATTGTCTTGAAGATTTAAAGGATACTATAAGAGCGATAGCAAAAGAATTTATTCTTAAACCATTCCCTGAAGGTGTCTATTCTGCTAATACCACGCAATATATTTACACTCAATTTTTTGAAAAGTTATATGATAAAATAGTAGCTCAAGACATACTTTCAAGGCAATTGGATGAAATAACTAATTATTTGTTACGTCAATATGAATTAATCGCACATTTATTAGAACAAAGGGATGATTTAAAGCAAATTAATATAAACTTAACAGAGAAATATGAAGAATTAGAAAATAAATATAAAACCATGGAAAGAAATTTTTACGATGCTTTTTCATAACATTAAAGAGAGGGATTGCTCCCTCTCTTATTATATCTTAATAACCGGTGCGTATAAGCATCTGACATTGATGGATATATAACAGGCGTTACATTTAAAACGTGTCTCCCTACTACATACATATACGCTGGCGGTTTTAGATATCAATATGATAATGTTTTTAATATAGCTTCTTTACATCTAAGGTCTTTAAATCTAAAGCAACCTTTTTCAAAATAATATCTAAGGGTGTTAATCAAAAAGCCACACCTTTTAAGCATTATGTAATTAATATTATGGTCTTCTGTAGTTACAGCTATCTTTAATTTAAACTGGCTGTCTGCCTTTGAATCACAATATATAACACCTTCTGTAGCATACTCTCTTACACCATAATCATTTCCATTATACCTAATAGTGCATAAATAATTGGACGAGCCTTCAGGCTTTTCTATAAAAGATGTATTGTCATTGAGATAAACATTTTCAGAAGAATAAGCAACGTAACTGTTATTACTAAAAGCCCTGTTGAATCCGCTGGCTTTTTGAGCTTCCGAAACACTTTCAAGAAAACTTTGTTCAAGCACATAACCATCGCCCCTTAAAAATTTAGTTTCATTTTTCAACCGATCTGTTATACCCATTTCAACATAATACGGATTGATGATTGTTACTGCATTAGAAAGCATATATACGGGAACATATTTAACTTGCTCACCATTACCACGTGCAATTGAAGTGTGTAACGATATAAATTTTCTTATTTCATCTGAACAGTAGTGGTTAGTTTCACTTTGAAATTCATCAAATAATAGTTTCGTTATGTCAGATAATAAGTGACTGTATTTTTTAATTTGATCCGAACTATTCAAAGAAAGAGCATAACCGCAACTAACCTCATCAACAAAAAGCTCATGAAAAATTCCGCCAGCTTTTCTTTCAGATTTCATGGTAGTACCAGGGAAAAATAAATTAGATAAGTCCTTATAAAATTTGTCTGAACAATCATCTAACTCATAATTATATCGATATATTAACCCAAATTTTTCTTTATTCTTGAAAAATCTATTCATAAAATATCGTCCGTAATAAGTAGTTTTACCTGATGAACGATTTCCCGTTGTTATGAAAAGCTCAGGTCTCTTACCGTTTATATCTTTCATTGACAAAAGCTTTGTTCCATCGTAATACTTTTGTAACATTTTTGTAACACATCCTTAATAAATATATGAATATTCTTTTAATTAATTATAACATACATCTTGTAATTATGCAATACTTATGATATAATTAATAATAAAGATCAAAGAAAGGAGCCATTTATGGACTGGAACGGTATAGCAAGCGTGATTTCATCATTAGGTTTTCCGATTGTCATGTGTATTATATTAGTATGGTACATAAAAGATTCTAACGACAAGCAAAGACAGCAGATAAAGGAAATAAACGATCAGCATAGTTCTGAAATGACTGGAATAACAGAAGCATTAAATAATAACACTTTGGTTATTCAGAAATTATGTGACAAGATGGACTTAATCAACAAGGAGGTATAGCATGGGTGACATTGAAAAAACTGTACAGCATATGGTTGACTTAGCCAACGATGATAAACACGGATATTCACAGGTCAACAGATACGGCCCAGATTATGACTGTTCGTCATCTATATCTGAATCACTCATAGTAGGTGGGTTTAACGTATCTAAATTTTCCACCACTAGAAATTTATATAATCAGCTTATTAATGTTGGGTTTAAATCTATACCAATTAATACCACTAGAAAGCGTGGAGATATTTTTCTTGCTGTAGGTTCTCATGTTGTAATGTGCGTTGATGCTGATAATATTGTACACGCTTCAATCGATGAAAACGGCGATATTATTGGAAGACAATCTGGCGATCAGACTGGTAAAGAATTTTGTATCCGCTCCTATTATAGTCACCCGTGGGATTATCATTTGAGATACTCTGAGCAAAACACAAATACAGGTTATACCTATAATGAGGGTTATGACTACACACTACAATATAATATGTGCGTTAGAACAGGTGCCGGAATTATGTTCAGGGCTAAAACACACGATGAATTAACAGTAGATGGGCGAAGACATGACAAGGATAAAAACGGATGCTTAGACTCTGGAACAGTAATTACAGCTTTAGAGATTAAAAAAGTTGGAAAAGATATTTGGTTAAGATGCCCGTCAGGGTGGGTAGCAGGTGTATACAATGGTGAGGTGTATGTAAAATAATGCCAGATATAACCGCCGCTTATAATTGGGTAATAAGACAATGCAATGCGCCAAATGTTGGATATAGTCAAGCTTACAGACAAGGGCAAATTGTAAATGGGATTAAATATTATGATTGCTCTAGTCTAATGTCTGAAGGCTTAACAGTAGGAAACTTTTTTAAGACAAATCCGTGGTTCACAACGGCCAGTGAACCAGATTATCTAATAGGCGCAGGTTTTACACAGCACCCGGCAAGCGTTGAATGGAATGCTGGTGATATAGTCTGGAGACGTGGACACACTGAAATGGTCTATCAAAATAGAATCACCATGGGTGCCCATACTGACACATATCCGTTAGATCAACAAGTGTCCATCAATACGTATGCAAGCGATCCCGCATCATATACGTATGTATATAAATATGGAAACGGAGCACTGCCCGCAAATAGTTACAACGTTTGGATGGGGTGGGTTCCAAATGAATCTGGATTCCCTTACGGCAGTACGCAATCTCTCGCAGTAATGGGCGACAGAGGGAGAGCTTATGGAGCATATCAGTTTGACTATAGATATGGATTAGTGCCCTTCCTGGAGTATTGTGTCAATAATTACCCACAGTTTAACGGGTTTACGCCATTCATATCATTGGGGGCTGGAAATACTCAGCTAGTAAATAACAATATCCTACATTCATTATTTGCGAATTATGCAATTAATTATACAGCGGATTTTCTAGCGGCACAAAACGCCGTAGCTATAGAACAATACTTACAGCCAGCTATTGATTATATTACTAACAATTATAATTATGATATTAAGGATAAAGGTGCAGTAGTATTAGGTTCACTGTTTTCCATGGCTATCCGTAGCGGGGCAATAACAGCGGCTAGAAAATATGCAAATTGTGCAAATATGTCACCTGTCGATATCATAAATTATACATATGATACTTACGGTGACGGAGACGCTGGAAGATGGCTGCCCGGCACACCTATCTCACAAAGGGATAAAGCTTTAAACGCTTTAGTAACAGGTGATGATATTTTTGATTTAAATGCGGGCGGAGGTGAACAACCGCAACCACCTCAAATACAAGAGTCAAAATTACTGTTCATGTATTTAAAAAATGAAAGGAGAAATAAAGGATATGGCTATAAGAACCACAGAAGAATTATTGGATATCGTTAGAAGGCGTATCGGTGATGATATCTCAGATGATGCTATTCAGTTAGTAGAAGATGTTACAGACACGTTGAGAGATTGGGAGAGTAGAGCCAGCGTTGATTGGGAATCCAGATATCGAGAGAATGATGATGAATGGAGAAGACGGTATATGGAACGCTTTAATGCTTCAGCCGATGCAATCACAACGCCGGAAAGAGTTGTAGAGGAACAAAAAGAAAATGTTTCAGACGATGGTAAGAAAAGAACTTATGAAGAATTATTTGAAGAAAGAGAGGGTTAATAATTATGCCAACTAAACCTAAGGTAAAAACGCTTAATGCTAATTCAGTAGAAATTTTAAACACGCTTAGAGCTAATGCAAGTCCTAACTATCAAGATATGGTGCCCTATGCAGAAGGCTCACTTGATTCTGTTAGAGAAATTGGTGCCATTATCATGCAGTATCCAGCTTTACAGAATGAGTTTTTATCTGCTCTTGTAAACAGAATAGGCATGGTGCTTGTAACGTCTAAGTTATATCGCAATCCCTGGGCATTTATGAAACAGGGAATGCTTGAATTTGGTGAAACAATCGAAGAAATTTTTGTTAACATTGCAAAACCGTTTGAATTCAATCAGGAAAGGTCTGAAACCACAATTTTCAAACGGGAAATTCCCGATGTAAGAGCGGCTTTTCATGTAATGAATTATACCAAATTCTATAAGGCCACTATTTCCAACGATCAGCTTAGGCAGGCATTTTTGAGCTGGAACGGAATTACTGATTTAATTGCTAGAATTGTAGATGCTATGTACACAGGTGCAAACTACGACGAATTTATAACCATGAAATATCTTCTTGCAAAACACTTGATTGCTGGAAATATTTATGCTAATCAGATTGACACAGTTTCTACCGAAAATATGAAATCTATTGTAGCAACTATTAAGGGCGTTTCAAATTCTTTAGAATTTTTGAGCAATAAATATAACTACAATGGTGTAGAGACTTACACAAACAAATCAGATCAGTATATACTGGTTAACGCAAAATTTGACGCCACCATGGATGTTGAAGTTTTAGCTTCCGCTTTTAACATGGATAAAGCTGAATTTATGGGTAGACGTGTTCTTGTGGATAGCTTTGGAAACCTTGACAATGCGCGCCTTAAATTACTGTTCGCTGAAGACCCTAATTACACAGAAATATCAGAAGATGATTTACAGGCGTTGGACAATATTCCGGCTGTAATGGTCGATAGATATTTCTTTATGATCTTTGATAACTTTTACAACTTTACAGAGCAGTACAACGGGGAAGGGCTTTACTGGAATTATTGGTACCATACCTGGAAAACATTTTCTATTTCTCCGTTCCATAATGCTGTCGCATTCGTCCCAGGTGCGCCGACTATCACTAGCGTAACAGTAGAGCCTTCAACGGCTAGTGGCTCTGTAGGTTCAACTATACAGCTAAGCGCTGAAGTTGTTAGCACAAACTTTGCTCCTAAAACTGTTACCTGGTCTAGCAGTTCGGAAAACGTGACAGTAAATTCTAACGGACTTGTAACAATTGGAACTGGGGCAAGCGGCTCAGTTACTATTACAGCTACTAGCACATACGATACGAATAAATCCGGAACCTGTACAATCACAATATCATAAGGAATGAGGGCGAAAGCCCTCTACCTTAGAAAAGAGTTCATATGTATATAACACCAAATACGCAACTAAGATTATTATATGATATACCACTTGATAATACATATAAAAATACACTATACTTTGAAAGTATGTCACAACAGATTAATTTCTTTCTAGGTAAAACTAAACTCAATTTTACCGAACTATCTTATCAAAGAATAGATGATGGTGTATTAAGAATAGACGTTAATCCGGGCGATGTATATAATTGTAACTATATGATGTTTCAAAACACAGCATATGATAATACATGGTTTTACGCTTTTATTACAAATGTACAATATGTAAATAATGCTTGCACATATATCTATTATGAAATTGATGTAATGCAGACATGGTTTTTCCATTGCACATTGAAAGAGTCGTTTGTTGTTCGTGAACATTCATTAACAGATAAACCCGGCGATAATTTACAGGGAGAGAGTCTTCCTATTGGAGAGTATGTGTGCAATTATACCTCTAAAGCTGGACTAAGCCAGAGTCATATCATAATAATGGCTCTATCTGCCGGAGTCGTGTCAGGCGGTGCAAGAGGAATGATGTGCGGTATATATCAAGGGATAGAATACTATGGATACGACATCACCGAAGACGGAGTTAACAGGCTGAACAATGACATTGATACTGTAACTGAAAAGAATCAAAAAGATGGTATTGTATGCATATTCATGGCTTCAAAAGAATTTTTTGATATGACTCCCTTTAATACATCGGTTGTTAAAAATTATGAGCATAGCAGAAGACCATCAAATTTAGACGGATATACGCCTAGAAATAAAAAGTTGTTGACATATCCTTATTGTTTTGTTTTGGTTAATAATTCTATGGGCGCAACAGCAACTTATAGATATGAATTTTTTGACGAAACAAAAAATAATATGCTGGTTACATTTGAATTGTCTGGTGAAGTTAGTTGCAATCCTAGTGTATTACTACAGCCTAAAAATTATAAGGGTGCTACAAACGGATATAATGAGTGTTTGGTTATTGATGGTTTTCCACAATGCCCATACGCAATTGATTCTTACAAAGCGTGGGTAGCTCAGAACGTTGGTGTTTTTGGAATAAATATGATTACTAGCGTGATAACAGGCCAAATCAATCACAGTATGAACACGATTAATAATCTAACAAACTACAGAACAGAAGGTTATGTTGATCGTGGAGTAAATGAGTTAAAGAGTCAGGCTACAGGTGCTTATATAACGGCTCAAACGGCTGGCTCAATGGCTAAAGATACTGTAGCGGCTATAGCAGACTCAAGTAGAGGTCTAGCTATACAAGGTACAATTAGCGGAAATGCTATGTATGCCAGAGGTGCGCTTGATTTTTGGTGTTACAATATGTCAATCAATGCAGAATATGCCAGAAAAATTGATTCCTATTTTGACATGTTCGGTTATGCCATAAATGAAGTGAAGGTGCCTAGAGTATCGGGAAGACCACATTGGAACTATGTAGAAGTGAAAAATTGTAATATAATTGGCCATTGTCCATCTTCAGATTTATCTTTAATAAAAATGATATATGAGCATGGAATAACTTTTTGGAGAAATGCTGATGAGGTGGGCGATTACTCACTAGATAATAGTGCACCATTTTAAGGAGCTTATATGGGTAGAAATAGAAACTTTTGGGAAAGTAGAAAAAGAAATAATCAAACCTTTATTATGTATTATGAGCGTCTATTATCTATTGCTATATCTAGGTTTAAGTGGAGTGGATTGCCTCCTAGTGTAGACAGTAGATTTTTAGAATTAGTATTATGCTGTAAAGGTTATGCCTGTTTTTTCAAAGATGACGTTATGGGATATTTAGCTTTGGAATCTACTATAGGTGGCGAATTAACTGTCTATAGAATACCTAAGTATAGAATGGCACATGCTACAAACGGTTATCAAATGAATTTAACAAATGAAGATAGTGTATTAATATTTAACAATTTAATTCACGTCCCTAGTATGCTTGATATAGAACTGTATGCTTTAAAACTATATGAAATAGACCGGACAATTGATATTAATATAAAAGCACAGAAAACGCCTATTTTAATTACATGTGCGGAAAATCAGTTACTTACACTTAAAAATCTATATCAACAGTATGATGGAAATGAACCTGTTATATTTAAAGACAAATATATTGACACAAAAAATTTAAGCGTTTTAAAAACTGACGCTCCATATGTATGTGACAAACTTACAGAACTTAAAACGCAAACATGGAATGAGTGCCTTACTGCTCTAGGTATATCAAACGTGAGTTACCAGAAAAAGGAAAGATTGATTTCCGATGAAGTTTCCAGATCAATGGGCGGAACAATGGCAAATAGGTTCAGCGTTTTAGAAGCACGTAAACAAGCTTGCGATCAAATTAACAGAATGTTTCCTGAATTAAACATAAGTGTTGAGTTTAATGAAGACCTTAATATAGTTGATGATAAAGAAATTTTAGGGGAAAGGGGTGAGGAAGAATGAGTGTATATACAGCCCAGCTAAAAACCATCTGTGAATCATTTGCAGGGTTTACTTCCCCGGCTGGATATGACGAAATTGATAACGTTATTAATCTTGCAAGACCTAAAATTTTTAGATTCAATTACCCTATATTTGACATTGACTATAAACCCGTGCTTGAAACAAAAATAATAAAACATTATTTTACAAGAGAAATATGTTGGGATACGGTTGGCCGCTGGTTACTTGAACTAGATTCTAGGTTTAATGTAATCATGCCGTATTATAATAAATTGTATGAGTCAGAGTTAATCAAATTTAATCCCATGTTTGATACTGATTTATACAGGACTTACAACAGGAAAAGGGATGAAAAAAGGGATATCAATGAAAACAGGAACGGGGAATCTAACACTAATACAACAAGCAATTCAGAAAGCTATAATTTATTCAATAATACACCACAAGGCGGATTAGATGGTATTGACAGCATGAAATACTTGACAACAGCCACAAAAGACACTGCTGATAATTCTTCCAACGCAACAAGCACTTATACTGGAACTATGATGAACAATCAAACACTTAATAACCTGGAAGATTATATAGAGCATGTGTCAGGAAAAAACGGAACAGAAAATTATTCAGATATGTTGAATAAATTTAGAAGCACGTTTTTGAATATAGATAGTGATATTATTGGAGAATTAAGCGATCTCTTTTTCGGTATTTATTAATCAGAAAGGAGGTTAAAATGTTAAAACCTTATTATGGCTGTTGTAGATTCACAAGAATCCTTCCGGTTACTTACACTGATTCGATTTCACCATACGATCAAATGTGTAAAATACAGGATAAAATCAATGAAGTTATAGAAGCGTTGAATAATATCAATGTTGATTTTGAGAATTATGTGAATCAAAAAATAAGCGAACTAAAAACGTATGTTGATAGTGAGAACCAAAAACAAACTATTTTGTTAGAAAATGAAATCAATGAAGTTGACGGAAAACTATCAACATTCATAGAAACAACCTATGCAGAATTTGTTACTGAAACAGGCCAAAAATTCAATGAAGTGTATGAAGAAATTTCAAAAAGAATTTTTGAAGTTTATGCTTATATTGATAACGCTGATAACAGTATCAAACAATTAATAGCCATAGAAATAGAAAAGCTTAAAAAATATGTGGATGAAAGCATTCTAGGAAAAATACTTATATTTAATCCCACAACAGGGTACAAAGAAAGTATTGATAAAGTTGTAAATGATATCTATGATACATTGAGATATTGGGGAGTTACAGCTTTAGAGTTTGATGATTACGGCATAACATGCACGTCATTTGATAATATGGACTTAAGCGCAATTAAATTTGACGTGTATGGAAGGGAATGGTTTGGAAAATATTATCCACATTATATTTTCGATTTTGAAAATGGTAGCTATGATAGAATACAGGATGTACTATATAGATTCGTTCAGACTACCCGGCCACTGTCAATAGATGCTAGCGGATTTGACGGCAAAGACAAAGACGCAACTACTTTAGATGGATATGCTTTTACTGCATATACATTCGATAGTACAGCTTCTCAAATTATTTCATAAAGAAAGGAAAAAAATGAGTGCTACAAATAAGACAGCTAATTATGAATTACCGGAATTCGTTGGAACTGATAAGCCTAGTTGGTTAACAGATTTTAATGGTGCAATGACTAAGATTGATACTGCTTTGCACGATCTTAGCAAGGGACAGGCTAGCGGCGTTACTAAGCAGTATGTTGATCAACAGATTGCTACAGTGACTACAGCATTAAATAATCTACAGAACGATGTGGACGCTATTACTGATAAACTTAAAAATTACCTTACTGTTGGTACTGCTCAGGATGGTATCACAGCAACGCAGTACGATACACTTAAAGTAAATGCATAAAGAAAGAGAGGTTTGATAATGGGAGCTACAAACCATACGGCTAATTATGATCTTCCACAGTGGATAGGAACAGATAGGCCTACTTTTTTAGGAGACTTGAATGACGCTTTTCTTAAAATAGACACTGGAATGAAGACAAATCAGAGCGAAATTAGTGGTGCCACTAGTGACGCTGGAAATGCGCTTGCAAAAGCAACTAGCGCTGAACAAGCGGTAAACACGTTAACCCCGCTTGTAAATACGGCTAGTAATAATGCAAGTCAGGCTTTAACTACGGCTAACAATGCCGCTAGTACAGCTAATACGGCTAATACAAATGCTAATGCGGCTAAAACAATAACAGACCAAATAAGCGTGGGGGGAGGGTGGACAACATTTACAAATTGCACTTTAAATGAAAATACTTTTACACCTAATGCTAATATATCCGCACTAGGCCATAATCTTGATCCCGCCCTTAAAGTTAGTTATAACAGCACTCTACAATTAATGACATTTGTTGGATGTTTGAGTGTAAGTGAAAATGGTGATAGTTGGATATTACTATGCACATTACCATCTGGAATACCTAAACCTACTACTGCGAGAGGATTAGTAAATTTTGGGTGGTATGTAGCCGGATATAATAATTTATTTCAAGTTAGGCACGCCTATATGGATGTAAGTGGAAGAATTTACTTAAATGGTACATTATCACCTGGTACATATTGGATTCAGTCAACATATGTGACACGGGGCTGGTTTAACTAAATCTAAATAAAGTGTAGGGCAGATTATCTCATCTGCCCTACTTATTAAGGTTAAACGACTTTTGTTAATTACTATACCCTTCATTTAAAAATTAAGGTTAAAACGACTTTTGTTAATTACTATACCCTTCATTTAAAATTAAGGTTAAAACGATTTTATGAATTACCTAAAGGGGGGTCTCGACGAATGGGGGG
>ERZ827469.2198-NODE-2198-length-15341-cov-3.116970_pt1 | contig 15341 bp, 14 predicted proteins | sample MGYA00519917_ERZ827469 | MGnify/ENA primary metagenome ERZ827469 (study PRJEB31778, sample SAMEA3449314) | human gut metagenome | biome: human gut; feature: human-associated habitat; material: faeces | place: United Kingdom | collected 2010/2012 ... | reverse complement strand
GCAGGCCGTGGCGCAGACCCACTTCAAAGTCGTTGGGGTCGTGGGCGGGGGTGATTTTCACGACACCGGTTCCGAATTCCATATCCACGTAGCTGTCGGCCACAACGGGGATCTCCCGGTTTACCAGCGGTAGAATGAGAGCTTTGCCCACCAAATCTTTGTAGCGTTCGTCTTCAGGATTGACTGCAACCGCCGTATCGCCCAGCATGGTCTCCGGACGAGTGGTGGCCAGTTCCAGGTAGCCGCTTCCGTCTTTAAAAGGATACCGCAGATGCCAGAAATGGCCCTGCTGCTCTTCATACTCCACCTCGGCGTCGGAGATGGAGGTTTTACAGGTAGGGCACCAGTTGATAATGCGCTCGCCCCGGTAAATAAGCCCTTTGTTGTAGAGGTTTACAAAAACTTCTTTGACCGCCGCGGAACAGCGCTCGTCCATGGTAAAGCTCTCTCTCGACCAGTCGCAGGATGCGCCCAGCTTTTTGAGCTGTTCGACGATGCGGCCGCCGTAGACTTCCTTCCACTTCCAGGCCCGTTCCATAAATCCGTCGTAACCGATATCCTCTTTGGAAACGCCCTCTTCCTTCATGGCCGCCACGATTTTCGCCTCGGTGGCGATAGCAGCGTGGTCGGTGCCGGGGAGCCAGAGAGTGGCGTAGCCCTGCATCCGTCTCCAGCGAATGAGGATGTCCTGTAACGTCTCATCCACCGCGTGTCCCATGTGGAGCTGCCCCGTAATGTTCGGAGGCGGGATCACGATGGTATAGGGCTTTTTATTAGGGTCGATGGTGGGGGTAAAATACCCGCCGTCCATCCAGAATTTATAGATGCGATCCTCGAATTCCCGGGGATTATACATCTTTTCCAGTTCTTTTGCCATCTCTATCACAGTCCTTTTTCATTGTTAATCTTTTATTGAGCCAGTGCCTTGACCTTTTCTTCCTCTGGAGTCACATACAGGGTAAAGTAGTGGTCAAAAATCACCATGCCAGGCTTTGCACCGTTTGGCTTTTTTACGTTCCGCACCTGGGTATAGTCCACCGGCACCAGCGCCGCATCCCGCGCCTTGGAGTTGTAGGCCGCGATCATCGCCGCCTCCTCCACCGTCCGGTCGGGTAGCTCGTCCAGCGTCTCACCGTCGGTGACGATAATCACGTGGGAACCGGCGAACCCCTGGGTGTGCATCCAGATGTCGTCTTTTCTGGCGTCCCGCAGGGTGAGCTGATCGTTTTGCTTGTTGTTGCGGCCGCAGTAGATGAGGTATCCGTCTGACGACCGGTATTTTAGCGGCGGCTGGGATTTGAGCATCTTGTTTTTGTTCTTGTAGTTTTTGATGTATCCCTGTTCCGACAGCTCCTGTCGAATTTCCAAAAGCTCGCTCTCCCCTACAGTCCGTGGAACCGCGTCAAAAACGCTGTCGATGTACAGCAGTTCCTGCTCCCCCTGCTCAATGAGGGAGGTGAGCATTTTTTCCGCCGTAGCCGCCTTGTGGTATTCCTTGTAATACTTCTGAGCGTTCTGCACCGGCGTCAACGCCGGATCCAGCTCGATCTGTACTTGCTGATTTTCGTGATAAAAGTCCGTAAGCGTCACCGCCGTCTGCCCTTTCTGCATGGTGTACAGATTGGCGGAAATCAAATCGCCGTAAACCTTGAGCTGCTCCCGGTCGCCGCACTGCTGAAGTTCTTCCCGCTGGGCCGTCAATTTGCGGCTGATGCGTTCGGCGGCAGTTAAGAGCATCTTCAGTAAATCGTTGGAACGCTGCTTCATCCGCTCGATGCGCACCCGCTCGGAATAGAAGCTGTCCAGCAGCACGCTCGGCGTCTCGAAAACACGGCTTTGCATCAAAGCGGCGTACTGCTTGATTTCTACGAAAGAAAAGTCCTTTGGCTTGCCGCTTTGGTCGTAAATAACGGTGTAAACATTGCGGTTTTCCGAGAGGTTTTCCCGCAATCTCCCCAGATAAAACAAAAGCCTGTCCCACTGGTCATCCGTCAGTTTCGTCTTATCCGCTTCCTGCCCATGAGTGGCGTAAAAAGCCGCCTCTCGCGCCAGCACGGCGGAAAATCCCTCAAAGGCCGCCGCGATACTTTTGGCGATGTCCAAGCCTTTGGCATTTAAAATACTTTCCCTGATTTCATCCCGCTGGGCCGTCAGCAAATTGAGTTTTTCCTGCTGAGGCGGCAGGGTATACGTCATACCGGGTAAAATGGGGCGCACCCCCGACATATCCCGGTCGATCCGTTTCACCGCGTCGAGGATTTTTCCGTCGGGCCCCACCACGATCACGTTGGAATGGCGGCCCATGATCTCCACCGCCACGGTAATCGTTACTAGGTCGCCCAGTTCGTTTGTCGTCTCAAAATCGAGATACAGCACTCGATCCAATCCCAACTGCCGCACTGAGATGAGCTTTCCACCGCTTAAATGCTTGCGCAGAAGCATACAAAACATCGGCGGGACTTTTGGGTTTTCCATTTCACTTTGGGTAAAATGGATACGGGGGCTGTCGGCTCCGGCTGATAAAAGCAGCTTTCCAACCCAGCCTCGGGAACGCAGTACCAACACGATTTCTTCCCGCGACGGCTGATAGATTTTATCAACGCGGCTATCCATGGCTTCCGATTCAATTTGTGATTTTATGGTGTGCAGAAACGCACCGTCTAATGCCATTTAGTTATCCTTTCTGCCGCTTTACACCATCTGAAACAACGGCTTGCAACTCTGTGCTCGGGCAAACTCCACATCCGGGAACAAAGGAGTCAAATATTCGATGAGCTTTTCCACAATGAGGTGCTCCGTCTCAAAATGTCCCGCATCGATGAGGGTCAAGCCGTAATCCGCCGCATCTACAACGGTGTTGTGCTTCACGTCGCCGGTAATCATAGCGTCTGCCCCAGCATTTACGGCATCCATTAAAAAGCAACCGCCCGCTCCGCAGCACGCAGCCACCGTCTCGATGGGAAATCCCGCGTCATAGAGGCGCAGCGCCGGAATATTTAGTTTTTTCTTCACCATCTGAGCCAGCTCAGAGGCGGTCATCATTTTGTCCAAAGTACCCATCAAAAGGCAATCATCCGTGTCCCCCACGGGGACGGCGCTTTTCACCCCAAGCCGCTGAATCAGCGTGTCGTTGACGCCGTTTTCCGCCTTATCCAAATTCGTATGGGCGGACAGCACCGAAATTCCCGCCTGAATCAGCTGATACACCGTACTTCTCGATGAAATCCGCTTTATAGGATCAAAAATCACCGGATGATGGGAAAGAATGAGCTCTGCGCCCCAGCCAGCCGCTTCGTCGCAGGCGGCTTGAGTGACGTCTAAGGTCACAAGGCATCTTGTCACTTCCAAAAAATCGTCGCCGATGAGAAGGCCCACGTTGTCGTAGCCTTCCGCTGTTTCCGGCGGCGCCCACTGGTCTATAGCGGCCCTAATTGCACCGATAGTGCTCATACTTTCACATCCCTTCCAAAAGTAGTCTAATCTTATATATTTTACCTTTTCCCACGTACTTTGTCAACTAAATCGAGGGTTTTACACAGTTCCTCCGGTTCTTTTCCGGACTTTTGCAGTCCCGCCGCCTTTTTTAAAAGCTTCTGCTCAATGTGGGCAAGATATCTTTCCACATCTTCGCCCTTGGATTGTGGAATTTTCCCAACCAATCGGAACAGCTCGTCACTATCCCGGACAACGCCGTCATATTGGGCGTGGATAATGCAATAAGCCTTGTCCCCCGCAAAGGCTGGCGCTTCTTCTAAAATGTCGTAGCCATTTTGGCAAAGCCACTGCCGCAGATATCCCGCCTGGGTCATAGGCTGAAGCACCAAATTTTTGCCGTCCAACGGATGGCGCGCCTTCAGTATCTCGGAAATGAGAATTCCGCCCATCCCAGCGATAACGATATCTGTCACGTCCTCCAAATCCACTCCATTGAGGCCATCGGTAAGCATGGTGCTGATTTTCTCACTCAGCAGATGTTCGGCGATATTCTGCTTTGCCGACTGAAGCGGCATTTCCCGCACATCGGTGGCCAGCGCCTTCTGTGAACGCCCCGATTCCACCAGATAAATCGCCAGGTAACCATGATCCGTTCCCACATCGACGGTGTATCCACCCTGGGTCACAAATCCCGCGATGGTCTTGAGCCTTTTGTCAATTGCAATCAACGTCTTTTCCCCTTTGTTGCACAATAAGCGCCCCGCCTACTGTCGTCATCATAAATTGCAGGCAACTGCCCCGAAAACTTGTTGTTCTATAATGAAAAAAGAACGGACATTTTGTCCGTTCTTTTGCCGTAAAATCAGCGTTTATTCCAGGCCGGACAAATGCTTATTGATTTTCTCAATGAGCACGTTTACGTCCACATCATGCACTTCGCAGGCGTCGGCAATGGATTCGCCCCGCGCCGAAGGACAGCCTAAACAGTGCATCCCCATCTCCAGGAAAAACGGAGCGGTGGACGGTGCTGCATCCAATATATCGCCAATGAGCATGTCTTTTGTTACAACCATCTTTTTCCCTCCCAAAGGCCGTCGGCCTTCTTTTTGTTTACGGTATCATTATACCCTATTTCTACGAATAATCAAGCAAAATCCGCAAATTTATCGGCTCTCTGCCTGATGCCGGTTCATTTCCTCCAAATTATAAGGCGTCTGCTGGTAGACGAAGTAGTTGAGCCAGTTCACAAACAGAAGATTGGCATGAGCTCTCCAAGTCAGCACCGGCGGGTTGTCCGGGTTATCCCCTTCAAAGTAATGACGAGGAATGTCAATGGGAAGTCCCTTCTCCAAATCCCTGAAATACTCGCCGGACAGGGTTTCCCGGTCATACTCCGAATGACCGGTGACGAAAAACTGTCTGCCGAACCGGTCCGCTATAATATGAACGCCCGCCTCATCGGAATAGGTGAGCACTTCCAGCTCCTTTACCTTTTCCACATCTTCCAGCCGAATCTCAGTGTGACGGGAATGAGGGACGTAAAAAATCTCGTCAAATCCCCGCAAAAGCTGATGATAAGGCTGTAGCACCCGATGGGGAAATACCCCAAACATTTTCTTCGCCAAATCATACTTCGGGACGCCGTAATGGTAATAAAGTCCGGCCTGTGCCCCCCAGCAGATATGGAAAGTGGAGTAAACGTTGCTTTTGGACCACTCAAAGATATCGCAGAGCTCCTCCCAGTAATCCACCTTCTCATACGGCAGCTGCTCCACCGGCGCGCCGGTGATAATCAGACCGTCAAAGCGCTGATCTCTCACATCGTCAATGGTCTTATAGAACTTAAACAGATGCTTCTCCGGTGTGTTTTTGGACACGTGGGAGGCAGTCTGCAAAAGCTCCAAATCGATCTGGAGCGGCGAGTTAGAAAGCAGCCGCAAAAGCTGGGTCTCGGTTTCGATCTTTTTGGGCATCAAATTCAGTATGGCGATTTTTAGCGGCCGGATATCCTGATGGGAAGCCCGCTCTTCTTCCATGACGAAGATATTCTCCCGCTGCAGCAGAGAATTCGCCGGAAGCGAGGCTGGTATATTAATTGGCACAACTATCTCTTCCCTTCATGCGGATAAAACCGTTTTTTGTTTCTTGCAGGCAATTGTACAAACTATCTTATTTACTATAACAGAAAATGTCCGCTTTTTCAACTGTAAGCGGACATTTTTTATAATATGTACTTCTATAAAATACACCTATTCTTCACTCAAAGCCTGCTCCAAAGCCAGAGCCAGCTGGGCCGGGCAGGATGTCCCACGGAACCCGCATTTGATATTCTGCAGCAAAGGAATAACTTCTTCTGCTTTACGTCCGATACAAAGGGCGGCAACCCCCTGGGTATTCCCGCTGCAGCCGCCGCTGAAACGCACATCCTTAATCATTCCATCTTCAATGGTCACTTCTATTTTTCGGGAACAAACGCCTTTCGGCTGATAAGAAATCGTCATGAATCAACATTCCTTTCCGGATGTTTTGGCCGGTTTTGCCTGGGTAAGCGATGATGTACGCTTCCAAATGGACAAAGTAATTTGGTCATCACTTATCCTGCAAAAGTTGCCGCCATCGTTTTTGCGGCAAAGGCACAAAACTCCATTGTTTGAAAGCTTACTTTCAAACTGCTATTCGTTTTTGAGAGCTTCTCGAATTACGCCTTCTTGGATTGCCGCCTGCTTAACTGCCTCGGCAACCTGAAGGGCTACCCTTTTGTCAAATGGGTTGGGAAGGACACAGTCAGCAGAAAGCTCGTGTTCTTGCAGGACCGACGCAATAGCCAGAGATGCGGCTCTTTTCATTCCTTCGGTAATATCCGTCGCCCCAGCTTCCAGCGCCCCTTTAAAAATTCCCGGAAACGCCAATACATTGTTCACTTGGTTGGGGAAATCGCTTCGCCCGGTGCCCACAATAAACGCTCCGGCTTTTTTGGCCTCATCCGGCATAATCTCGGGCGTGGGATTTGCCATAGCAAAAACAATGGGCTGCCGAGCCATTGACTTTATCATATTCGGAGTGACCATATCGGGACGGGAAACTCCGATAAAAATATCCGCCCCTTTCATAGCGTCTATTAGGGTGCCGGTCTGATTCTTTTTGTTGGTAACAGCAGTCATCTTCTGCTGGGCTTCATTGATATAAGGCGCTCCGTCGTAGACAATGCCGCCCTTGTCACACAGGATTACATTCCCCGCACCGAAGCTCAACAGGTGCTTGGCAATGGCAATTCCGGCGGCACCGGCGCCGTTGACGACAATAGTGACGTCCTCGAACCGTTTGTCAACAAGCTTCAGCGCGTTGATAAGCCCCGCTGATACGACAATGGCCGTCCCGTGCTGGTCGTCGTGGAAAACCGGAATGGAAAGTTTCTCTTTCAGTCGTTTTTCCACCTCAAAACACCGGGGGGCCGAAATGTCCTCCAAATTGATACCGCCAAAGCTAGGCGCCAACATTTCGATGGCGCGAACCAGTTCGTCCACATCTTTGCTGTCCAAGCAGAGAGGCACTGCGTCCACTCCGCCGAATTCCTTCAGCAGAACGGCCTTGCCCTCCATAACAGGCATCGCAGCTTCGGGCCCAATGTCTCCAAGGCCCAGCACAGCGGTGCCGTCGCTGATAACCGCCACCAGATTGGAACGTCTTGTGAGTTCAAATGAACGTTCCGGATTTTTTTCGATTTCCAAACAAGGCTGCGCCACACCTGGAGTATATGCGATCGACAACTCCTCCCCATTGGTCACTCTGCAACGAGAAACAATTTCGATTTTGCCGTGCCACTCCTGATGTTTTTCCACTGCCAATTTTTTGATGTCCATGCTATCCATCCTTTTTATGCAATTGACCTAATCTTATATCCCAAAACACTTGTGTAAAATTAAGTATATTTTACTCTTTTTCGCCTGGTAGGTCAATCTTTCTGGAAAAAGCCGTCGATTTTCACAGATTTGAACCAAAATCTCCTGTTTTCTTAGAACACTCCTTTCGGACAAGAGAAAAAAGAAATTACGCTGAAAAGCCTTGATTTTTTCCTTGTCTTTTGCTATAATATAACAGTTATCACATCATATATGCGCCTGTAGCTCAGCTGGATAGAGTGTCAGACTCCGACTCTGAAGGTCGTGCGTTCGAATCGCATCAGGCGTACCAACGGCAAACCGCCGTATTCTAAACGCATCCCATTCAAATGGGGTGCGTTTTGTTTTCCGAATCCTATCGCTGGGAATTTTTGCAATAGTTCACCAGTGATTCTGGAGATACTCCTTATTTTCTTACAGCAGTGCCGCCATGATACAGATAATTGTTTCAGAAAATCAGCTCCTTTCCATCTAAATACTTCTAAAAGGCATAAAAAGTTTTATAAATCTGAAAAAATCGTTTAAACTAAAAAGAAATCAGATGTGCCGCAATCGAAAGGAGCAAAATTATGAATGCCACTTCCATTAAAAAAGTATCCGGAAGACAAATATTCGATTCACGGGGAACCCCCACTGTGGAAGCAACTGTAGAACTATATAACGGCGTTACCGCCTGCGCAAGTGTGCCCTCCGGTGCTTCCACCGGCCAGTATGAGGCCTGTGAATTGAGAGACGGCGCCAAAGAATACCAGGGCAAAGGTGTGGAAAAAGCGGTTTCCAACATCAATTTGCAGATCAACAGCGCTTTGGAAGGAAAATGTATTTTCGGGCAGCAGGAACTGGATCAAACAATGATTGCCTTAGACGGCACCAACAACAAATCAAAATTGGGCGCAAATGCGATTTTGGCCGTTTCCCTTGCATGTGCCAAAGCGGGGGCCAAGGTTTCCAATGTGGAGCTTTACCGCTACCTGGGAGGGATCAACGGCATTACGCTGCCGGTACCCATGATGAATATTTTAAACGGCGGCGCTCATGCCAGCAACAACGTGGACATCCAGGAATTTATGATTCGCCCCGTCGGCGCCCGCAGCTTCCAAGAAGCGATGAAGATCGGCACCGAGGTTTATCATCAGCTGAAAAAAGTGCTTCATTCCAAGGGACTTTCCACTACGGTAGGAGATGAAGGCGGATTCGCCCCCGACCTGGAAGACGATGAACAGGCCCTTCAGCTTTTGGTAGAGGCTATCGAAGGAGCCGGCTATCAGCCGGGAAAAGAGGTCAATATTGCCATTGACGCCGCCGCCAGCGAATGGTTCCAGAACGGAAAATACTGTTTTCCTAAAAAGAAGAAGGAACTGACACGGGAAGAACTAATCGCCTATTTTGAACGATTTTGCCAAAATTACCCCGTAGTCTCTATCGAAGATCCCCTTGCCGAGGAGGACTTCGCCGGATTTACTGAAATCACCCGTCAAATCGGCGAAAAGGTACAAATTGTGGGAGACGATTTATTCGTCACCAATCCGGAGCGCCTCAAAAAAGGAATTCAGCAGCAAAGTGCCAACGCTATTCTGATTAAACCCAACCAGATCGGCAGCTTGAGCGAGACCTTGCTTTCCATCCGTTTGGCACAGCAAAATGGGTATCAGACTGTCATCTCTCATCGAAGCGGCGAAACGGAAGATACCTCTATCGCAGATATCGCCGTTGCGCTCAATGCCGGGCAGATTAAAACCGGAGCGCCCGCCCGTACCGATCGTGTCTGCAAATACAACCGCCTGTTAAAAATCGAGGAAATGCTGGGTGAGGCCGCCGTTTATCCTTCCAGTTGCTCCTGATGACGAAAATACAGCAATTTTACTCCTATCTTTGCAAAAAGGTCCCGTCAGTTTCTGCTAAAGGAACTGACGGGACCTTTTTATAAAAATAGTCCAGTCTCAATTTATAAGGTTTATTTTTCGCTATTCAAGCTCGGATTGCTGTCGATTCTCCCTCTATAATAAAGATGGGGAGCATAACAAAGCAATCGAAAAGCTTCATAGATACTCAGATTTTCTTTTCCAGAGGCCGCGTATAGTAGCGCAGGGCTTCCAGCTCTTCTCCAGCGAAATAAGGAGACAGACGATCAAACACGAGCTTATGGTATTGATTTAACGCACCGATTTCCGGTCCAGTCATATACTGGACGTCAATGCCATCCAAATCGATAGGCACCAGCGTCAATGGCTCAAACCGCATAAATTGCCCGTACTCATTTTTGACGTCTTCCCGGCAAAGCAATTCGTTTTCTATACGGATGCCATACTGGCCTTCCAAATACACACCCGGTTCGTCCGTCGTCACCATTCCTTCTTCTAAAACCGCCGTACTGTCAATGCCCTGCTCCATTTTCCAACGAAAACCGTTGGGCCCCTCATGCACATTGAGCAGATATCCCACGCCATGACCCGTACCACATTTATAATCGAGGCCCAGCTGCCAAAGGGGTCCTCTCGCCAAAACATCCAGGTTTCCACCCCGGCAGCCGTATAAAAACCGTGCCGACGCCAAATTGAGCATGCTCCGGACAACTGTTGTGTAATGAAGCTTTTCCTCTGCCGATATAGGGCCTAAGACAAACGTCCTGGTGACGTCGGTAGTGCCCTCTAAATACTGCCCTCCGGAATCGACCAGCAGCATTCCTTCCGGGGCCAATGCCGCATTGCTTTGATCTGTTGCGGCATAATGCATCATCGCCGCATGCTCCCTGTACGCAGAAATCGTGTGAAAGCTTGGTTCCAGGTAATGCTCCTGTTTTTTTCTGCACCCCTCCAAATAATCTGCCGCACTGAGTTCGGTTATAGAAGCCTTTCGGACATTTTTTTTGAGCCACAGCATAAACTGGGTCACAGCCACCCCATCTTTGATGTGGCAATCTAATAAATTCTCGATTTCCACGGGATTTTTAATGGCTTTCTGCAGTTTTTCCGGGTTAGTCTTATGGACTGTGCTACCGGAAAGGCTGCGATAGAGGCTGTAGTTGACATAGGTCGTATCCAAAAGCACCGTTTGCTCTGCTGTAAGCTCCGGGAGCTCCTCATAAATTTTTTCATAAGGCCGAAGATGAATTCCGTCATCCGCCAGTTCTTTTTTTGCCGTCTCATTTAGGGCCTTTGGGGCAATGTAGAGGATAGCGTCCTGCATAGAAAGATAGAGGTACGCCAACGAGACAGGCGTATGCGCCACGTCGCTGCCTCTTAAATTTAACAGCCAGGCGATGTCGTCTAAAGCGGTAAGCAGATGTCCACCTGTCTGGTATTGCCTCATCACACGCCGCACATCTTGCAGCTTATCAGCACGGGATTTTCCGGAATAACGCTCCTCCAGCAAATAGGCCGGCCGCTTCGGCAAATCGGGACGTTTCTTCCAAATTTCATCCACCAAATTTTGATTCCAATGGATGTTAACTTGCTTTTCATCCTTTGTTGCAATTCAAGCCCCTGTGCGGCGGGTATTAACCTTCCGTCAAATGCCAGGGCCTGTCCCGGCTGCAACGTGTCCCACAAAAATTCGCTGACCGTTGGAACTCCCTCTTCTCCGGATTTGCAAAGGCAAATTCCGCTTCCCTCAAGCTCGTTCTCCGCCTGGATAAAATAGCGTCCGTCGGTCCACAGCAAGGCTTTCTCCCATGTTACAACCAGCGTACCGGCAGAACCGGTAAATCCTGACAGATATTCCCGTTCTTTAAAGTAGTCGCTGATATATTCCGATTGGTGAAAATCCGAGGTCGGTATCAGATAAGCGTCTATTCTCTTTTCTTTCATCAGTTTTTGTAGCGCAAGGATTTCCCGTTTCAAGTTATTCTCTCCAATCAAATGGTTTTAAATTGATAGACAGTCCGGTGGCGATATACCTCCCCCACACGAAGCACAGGAGATGGAAAAGCAGGACAATTCACGGCATTGGGCAAAAACTGTGTCTCCAGGCAAACGGCACTCCGGTTCTGGTAGGAACTCCCCCACTTCCCTAAAGGGGCACCTTCAATAAAATTACCGGTATAAAGCTGCATCCCGTCCATATCAGTATAGACATTCATTTTTATTTTGCTCTTGTCTCCTATAAGCTCTGCCGCCAACCGCATCCCTGTTCCATTTATAATATAGTTATGGTCATATCCACCGCCTATATGCAATTGTTCATGAGAATCGTCAATTCGTTCTCCAATAGGATAAAAATTCTGGAAATCAAACGGCGAACCAGCCACAGGCATCATGCTCCCCAACGCAATCATGTCCTCTTTCACAGGGGTAATGTACACTGAATTTATCTTTAGGGAGTGCCCAAGAATACTGCCTGAATCATGCCCGTTCAGATTAAAATAACTGTGATTTGTCAAATTCACTATCGTATTCCGATTGGTAACAGCCTGATAATCGATGCACAATTCATTCTCTTCCGTCAAGGAATAAGTAACTGTAACCGTCAGCTCTCCCGGATACCCTTCTTCTCCGTCAGCACTGGTATATTTTAACTCTAATTTGTCTCCATCCAAACGAGCTTCCCAAATTTTTTTATCAAAGCCCCTAACTCCGCCATGCAAATGATTCTGGCCTTCATTAGGGGTTAGGGAATAGGCTTTCCCATCCAATGAAAAGCAACTGCTGCCAATCCGATTTGCACAGCGGCCGATTAAGGCACCAAAATATTTATCCTGTTTTTCATAGCTTTCTAAAGTGTCATATCCTAAGACAATATCCCTTTGCTGACCTGTCCGGTCTTGGAGTTGCAGAGACTTTATAATTCCACCGTAATTGAGAACCTGTATTTTTGTTCCATAAGTATTTTGGCTTTCAAATATAAAGACAGGTTTTCTGTCCATTGTATCCGCAAAATATTCTTTTGTAAACATAAACTTGCTCCTTTTCGTTGATATGTTCATCATAGCATAGCTAAAAATCTAATACAATAACAAATCTATGTATTTTTGTTGGATTTTTACCATGAGTGGATTCTGATTCTCAACTCCCCAAGGAGAACCGCGCCTAACCAAACGCCATTCCCAGAAAACGAGGCAGAGATAAGATAAAGAAAAAGACAGTTGCGAATAAATTATCCACACTATCTTTTCCTTTTCTCCAGTAACTGGCCTCACTGTTGTGCTCTGCGCACAGTGTCGACAGACGACTCACAGGGCAAAACATGGTCGCGCTGAGGATGGCTATCGCCTCCCTAGCTCTTCCTGTTTTCCTCCACCTCCGCCTCCCTCCCCCTGCCTCAGGCAGCAGGCGGCTCCGGTCCAGTTAACACCCGCTATGCGTCTCCCGAAACACAGGGCAGGCTTGCTGGAACCGGACAACAGAAGTCAAAACCTCCGGCAAAGCCGGAGGCATGAAGAAGCCCTAGAAGGGCATAATACGGACAATACCCCTAAAGGGGTCCCGAAAAGGTCTGCCAACTGCATTTCTTTTTCGGGCAACCTCTGAAGGGGTATTATTTATGCCTTAGACTCCTTGCTACTCGTAAACGGATCAATATATTCTTTTAGACTCATCTGATCTGCTATTTGATCTTCTTCTAACTGCTTTTTTATGTATTCTTGTATCTGCTTTTTATTGCGTCCTACTGTATCCACATAATATCCTCTCGCCCAGAAATGTCTATTCCCATATTTGTATTTCATATTTGCATGTCTATCCAAAATCATCAAACTGCTTTTTCCTTTCAGATATCCCATGATTTGCGATACACTATATTTCGGCGGGATACTGATAAGCATATGGATATGATCCGGACATGCGTTTGCTTCTATAATTTCTATCCCTTTCTGTTCGCATAGCCTTCTGAGTATAAAACCTATATCTGCTTTAATTTCTCGGTAAATTACCTGTCTGCGGTACTTTGGTGCAAACACAATATGGTATTGACATCTCCACTTCGTATGTTCTAAACTATTTATGCCTTTCATGAAAAGACCTCCTCGATATTTTTAGTTAGGTTGGCAGACCTTGACTCTAATATATCGGGGAGCTCCTTTTTTGTCCATAGCTCTAAGCTTTTTGTCCACCAGCATAGCTGGTGGTTTTTGCCACAATAAAAAAAATTCCCCGGCTGAGAGGTTTTCAGCCAGGGAATTTGCGTTTCAGTTAATATTGGTTTTTTGCTTGCTTTAGTCAATGAAACAGCTGATAATGATGGTTCCGGTTTTGGAGTCGTAAGAAGTGCCCAAAACGGCCTTTTCGCTGCCGTTGTAATGGTACAACGCCATATCTACGCCGTCTTCTGTTACACTAGTACTTTTTACAAAGCCCAGATCAAGCAGAAAATCGTTATATTTTTTCAGGGAAGATTTGGTGCCGATATAAGCGTAGGAATCAGTAGATTCATCGGCCTTGTGCAGCATTGTTTTTACACCAAGATATGCTCCATAGTCCGGGATGGTGGGGAAGCCGCTGTAGTAGGTGACTCCGTTGGAGGTAGTGCCGCTGCTGGAATTAGATTCTCCAAACAGATCGGGGATCTCAAAGAAGAAAACCGAGCAGGTATGCCCATCGGAACCGACACTGATATAGATAGTCAGAAGATCACCGTTGATGCTTTGTTCGTAGGTGGAAATACCTTTGCTATCTGTGCCTTTATAGGTAAAGCCTTTGCTCTTAAGCATCTCGCCATAATACTGCATACGGTTGATAAAAGTCTTTTTGTTATCAATATACCCATAAAACGTGGTATCTTTTTCGTTTGTTTTCTGGGCCACATCAACTCCGAACAGCGCCCCAAAATCAGGCACGTTGGCGTTTTCTCTATAAGAGGTATTTGTTTCCTTTATCCAGACGCCATCGGTATTTACATAGCTACCATTTATTTTAGTATCGCTTGCCATGGCGCCGCTGGAATAAAAGTAGTAGCATTTTCCGCTGATCCATTTCCAGCCGGTCACCATTTTTCCACTACCGTCCATGTAGTACCAGTCGGTTCCGTCTTGTACCCAGCCTTTTTTCATGTAACCGCTGCGGTCAAAATAGTACCAAGAACCGCTAATTTTTTTAAATCCGTTCTTGGCGTAATTTTTGGGGTTTGAATCATAGTACCACCATTTTCCGTTGTTTTCCTGCACCCATTTTGCACTGACGGGCGCTGCAATCGCCGAAATTCCGATAGATAAAGTCAATGCCATGGCTGCAATTTTTTTCCAGTTGTTCTTCATAGTGAAATCCTCCTCAATTATTTAATCATAACAAGCAACGATAAGATTGCTGTTTTTATAATCAATAGAAACGATCACCATCTGTCCGTTGGTGTGGCGAAAGACTTCGTGTATTATCAGATCATTGTCATTTGTTTCATAGTCAACAAGTTTAAATCCCGCGGCTTCCAGTTTATCAAAATACAAATCATAGTTCTTGCCGCAGGTATATCCATACATGACGCCGTCCTCGTCGGATTTATAGTAAATCCGATCGATTCCGAAAAGAGCTCCAAAGTCAGGGACATTTGGATACTCACTGTAATATGTACTATGGGATGATTTTTTATCTTGCGTCCAGACACCGTATTCATTCACATAAGAATTTCCAATGATGGTATCTTGCGCCATGGCCCCGCTCTGATAGAAATAATAGCACTTGTCGTCCACCCAGCACCACCCGGTCACCATCTTTCCGGTGGGAGCCATGTAATACCACTTGCCCTTGTCCTGCACCCAGCCGGTTTGCATAAAGCCGTACTTGTCGAAATAAAACCAGCTGCCGTTAATTTTTTTAAATCCGTTTTTGGCGTAGTTTTGGGGATTGTTGTCGTAGTAATACCACCACTTGCCGTTATTTTCCTGCACCCATTTGGCGCCGACTGGAGCTGAACACACGGATAGCGAGACGGCTAGGGCCATTAGGAACGAAATTGCTTTTTTGCCAACATATTTCATAAAAATTCCGCCTTTTCAAAATTGTAATTATGTAAAGCGATTAATTTATGTCATATAGATTAACATAAAAACGATTATTTGTCAAATTTTTTATTTATTTTCTA
>ERZ827469.2197-NODE-2197-length-15342-cov-7.195656_pt1 | contig 15342 bp, 12 predicted proteins | sample MGYA00519917_ERZ827469 | MGnify/ENA primary metagenome ERZ827469 (study PRJEB31778, sample SAMEA3449314) | human gut metagenome | biome: human gut; feature: human-associated habitat; material: faeces | place: United Kingdom | collected 2010/2012 ... | reverse complement strand
CATCTGACTTTTAATCAGAGGGCCAGGGATTCGAGTTCCCTCGAGCGCACCAAAATCCCACGAAGAATCGTAAGATTCCTCGTGGGATTTTCTTTTTGTACGCCAGTTGCACGGTCTCTGCACGGTCCGCATTTTTCGTGTCAGATGGAGTAAGTCTGTGAATTACTCTGCAATTCGTGCTATTTTTTGCAATTCAGGTCAGCAGAGCCAAGCGGAGCTGTGCTTTTACGGCAGGGTCTGCGTCCTTCAGAAGCTCCAACAGTGCCGACACGGAGATGGCCGGTTCTGCTTCAACCGGGGCAGCCTGCACAGGTGTTGTTCCCTGTACGGCTTTCACATCACCGCCGGAGATCATCAGTTGGTAAGCAGAGCGCAGGCTGCGCGATGGAATCGCTGAATAGCACAAAAGCATGTTGGAGTCCAGATGTAAAGAAAAAACGGCAAAGCAGGTAAAATTCACTTTACCGTTTTATAGCAATTCAACTTCTTCATGTAACAGCAACAGCGTTGAATTGCATATCGCAAATTGCTGTTTTAACGTTCCACTAACTTTTTGCCTTGCAATCAAGAAAGCGCTTCTGCTAAACGCTCTACATTGAAAATATAATTGTACACTGCTATAATAAAATTGTGATATTATCACCAAAAATTCGAGATGCAAAGCGTTTGCGATTGGCAAACATTCAGGAGGAACGCATGGTAACAGGAGCCATTAAAAATAAGGTAGACAAGATCTGGACGGACATCTGGGCAGGCGGCATCACCAATCCGCTGACCGTCATTGAACAGCTGACCTATCTCATGTTCATCCGGTCACTGGACGAGAAAGAGCTTGCCACCGAAGATTTTGAGAACATGGCGGGCGAAAAGATGGAGCATATCTTCCCGGCCAGCGAAGCAGGACAGTCTATGCGGTGGAGCCGCTTCAAGGATAAAGATTCCCGCGAAATTTTCCTGACCATGCAGCAGCGGGTGTTCCCTGCCATCAAAAAGATGAAGTATGGCCGTCTGCCGGACTTTGACGCAAACGGCGAGCTGGTGGAGATCGCAGACGACCCCACCCGCCCGGATGAGGGCAACACCGCCTTTGCGCGGTATATGGACGATGCCATGTTCCTGATCCCCACGCCGCAGGTGCTGCAAAAGATCATCACCGGGTTGGAGGATCTTTACACCCACGACATTGCCGACCTTGATATGCAGGGCGACCTGTACGAGTATATGCTGGGCAAGCTGGCAACCGCAGGGCAGAACGGCCAGTTCCGCACGCCCAAACACATCCGCGACATGATGGTGGAGCTGGTGCAGCCCACGCCGGACGACTTCATCTGCGACCCCGCCTGCGGCACAGCGGGCTTTCTGGTGTCCAGCGCAAAATATGTTCGCAAGCACTATGGGGACGATATGACTCCGGAACAGTGGCAGCATTTTGCCGGGCCGATGTTTGCAGGCTTTGACATGGACCGCACCATGCTGCGCATTTCGGCCATGAACCTGATGCTCCACTCCATCACCAACCCGGATATCGACTACAAAGACAGCGTTTCCAAGCAAAACTCCATTTGCAGCAAGTACACGGTCTGCCTTGCGAACCCGCCGTTCAAGGGCACTGTGGATGCCGAGAGCATCAACGATGACCTGAAAGCCGTCACCAACACCAAAAAGACGGAACTTCTGTTCCTTGCGCTCTTCCTGCGGATGCTCAAAACCGGCGGACGCTGCGCCTGCATCGTGCCGGACGGCGTTTTGTTCGGTTCCAGCAAAGCGCACCAGAGCATCCGAAAAGAACTGATTGAAAACCATCAGCTGCGGGCGGTCATTTCCATGCCCTCCGGCGTGTTCAAGCCCTACGCTGGCGTGTCTACGGCGGTGCTGGTGTTTACCAAGACTGGTGCGGGCGGCACCGACAAGGTGTGGTTCTACGATATGAAAGCCGACGGCCTCTCGCTGGACGACAAGCGCACCGAGGTGAAGGAAAACGACATCCCGGACATTATCGCCCGCTTCCACAGCCTTGACGCCGAAGCCGGCCGCAAGCGCACCGAGCAGAGTTTCTTTGTGCCCAAAGAAGAAATTGCCGCCAATGGGTATGATTTGTCCATCAACAAGTACAAAGAGACCGAGTATGTGCCGGTGGAGTACCCCTCGACCACGGAAATTCTGGCCGACCTGCATGAGCTGGAAATGGAGATCACCAAGGGTCTAGCAGAGCTGGAGGAGATGGTGTGATGGCGAAGTTGGGAGAGGTTTGCGACATCTTGAATGGTTATGCCTTTAAAAGCAACCAATATACGACATCAGGCGTAAGAATTATTCGTATATCGAACGTTCAAAAAGGATATATCGAAGATAAAAGTCCTGTATATTATCCATGCGATGATGAAAATGTCAAAAAATACGAATTAAAACAGAACGATCTCTTGATTTCTCTAACCGGCAATGTTGGTCGAACTGCATTACTCGAGGAAAAATTTCTTCCAGCTGCTTTGAATCAACGCGTTTCATGTGTTCGCTTAAAGGAACCTGACAAAGTATTAAAAACTTATCTGTTCCATTTGTTGAACTCTGATTATTTTGAGCAGCAGTGTATGAAAGCAGCTGAAGGTGTGGCACAGAAAAATTTAAGTCCCAAATGGCTTTTCGAGTATAAAATTCCAATATACTCGATCGAGCGTCAAAAAGAAATTTCGAATACATTAGATAAAATAGATTTACTGATTATACTTCGTAAACAGCAACTTGCTAAACTGGACGAGCTGGTAAAGGCACGGTTTGTGGAGATGTTTGGAACTTATCCTAAAAACGAAAATGGTTTTCCTGTCGCAGTAATTTCAGATGTTGCAAATGTAAGTGTTGGTGTAGTAATCAAACCTGCCCAATATTATGTTACGGAAGAATGTGGCATAAAAGCGTTTCGCTCATTGAACATCGGCGAGATGTATATAAAAGATAGCGACTGGGTCTATTTTTCAACAGAAGGAAATGAAAGTAACAAGAAATCTCAACTCCATGAAAATGATTTGCTGATTGTCAGGTCGGGAGCTCCAGGAACGTCATGTGTTGTTACAAAAGAATTTGAAGGATGTAATGCGGTGGATGTAATAATCGCACACCCGAATTTGAGCAAGGTAAATCCTTGGTATCTCTGTGCATATATCAATTATCCTCATGGAAAAAAACAAATTGAAGAAGGAACAGGTGGGGCAGCGCAGCAGCACTTTAACGTTGGAAAGTGTAACAACTTGAAAGTTTTGCTTCCACCGCTTGAACCACAAAACCAGTTTGCCGCTTTTGTGGAACGTGTAAACCAGCAGAAGCAGACCGTACAGCAGAGCCTTGAAAAGCTGGAACTGATGAAAAAGGCGCTGATGCAGGAATATTTTGGGTAACTCCCCCAGTCGCCTAACGGCGACAGCCCCCTCAGAGAGGGAGCCTTTGACGTGGCGGTGCCGAAAAGCCTCCCTCCTTGAGGGAGGTGGATGCGAGCGAAGCGAGCAGACGGAAGGAGTTTACATGTAAAATGCTACCAGACTTTAGGTAAAAGGGTGTGCAACAGTAGATTTTAGCAGTATAATGGAAGAAAAAGGAAGTGCCATGCTGTATGTCAGAAGCCATTTGGGTTGCAATTATTGGATTGGTCGGCGTTGTAGTAGTAGCAGTTATCAATGGAGTTTTTGGGTTGATAAAAAAGCCGGAGAAAGACAGCAAGAAAAAGTCTGAGGATAAAATAAGCGTCAATCAAACAGTCTCAGGCAATAACAATACTGTAATTGGAGTGCAAACAGATAAACGGGAGAAATCATAATGAGCGAAAATCTTGAAGTTAATCAAAATGCAGCTTTTGGTTCCCACCATAATACTTTCGCTGGCACAGTAAACAATTATGGTGTCCCCGCTGAGAATGTTGCAGGAATGGTAATCGAACAAACTTTCAAGCTGTTTCACCAGTACTTCCCTCTATTACAAAAAGAAGCTTTAGAAGAAGTGCATAGAATGCTTCAAGAAAAATTGAAGAATATTCCCCCAGAAGATATTGTTCAACCTAGTCCAAGAATTGCAATCCCTTCATTGCAAAATGCGAGTATCACAGAAGAAAGTGAAGTAAGAGAACTCTACGCCAGTCTGCTTGCAAACTCAATGAACAAAGTTGTCAAAGATGGTGTTCATCCTGCATTTGTTGAAATTATAAAACAACTTTCGCCTGATGAGGCTAAGATTTTGCGGTATATGAGTATTTTCTCTTCTGTGCCAACAATTTCATTACGAGCTGAAAATAAAGACCAGTCTGGAATAACCGTTATCAATTGTTTCTCAAACATTGGAGAATTGATGAAATGCGAAAAGCCATATGACATTGGAAAATACTTTGATAATTTGGAAAGATTGGGCGTGATAAGAAGAAGTGGTGCTTTTGAATCTTTTACAGACAAAAGTATCTATGAGCCATTAAAAAGCCATGAATTTATCAAAGAAAAAGAACATAGTATTCAAAATTCTTTGGATCGTAATATACCAAACATTTTAGAAGGCTTTGTTGAAATCACAAGTTTCGGACGTGCTTTTTGTGACACTTGCGTCACAGTTGAATTGAATATAACTATTGCAACTTGACATTACAGAAAGGAGCCCTCCCCATGTCCAACTTCTCCTATCTCTCCACCCGACCCGAATATTCCCTCTTCGCCAATTCTGCCATCGAGGCCGAGAAAGTGTTCTCCACCTCCCCGGCAATGTGCGCGGTGGGATGCCGGAAGGCGTTGGAGCTGGCGGTGAAGTGGGTGTATGCGGCAGATAAAACCATCACGATGCCCTACAAGGACAACCTGCAATCCCTGCTGCACGAACCGAGTTTCCGGTTCGCGGTGGACCGCAATGTGTGGAGCGTGCTACCCAGCATCGTGAAGGCGGGCAATCTGGCGGTACATACGGGGCATAGTGTGTCGGCGGCGGATGCAGTGTTCAGCCTGCGGGGGCTGTTCGACTTCATCCAGTGGGTGGATTACTGCTACGGCACAGACTATGTGGAGCGCTCCTTTGATGAAACGGCCATCCCCGGCGAAAAGGTAGCACTGGACGAAAAGAAGATCCGGGAACAGGAAAGCCTGCTGACCCAGAAAGATGCCGAGTTGGAAGCCTTGCGCAAGCAGGTGGAGAGCCTTTCGGCGGCGTACACGGCCAGCAAACAGCAGAACCAGCAGAGCCGCAGTTTCACCGCCGCAGACCTGACCGAGGCCGAGACGCGGCAGAAGATCATCGATATCGACCTCAAGGCCATGGGCTGGAAATTCACCGGGCCGGATGCCGATGTGCGCACCGAGTACGAAGTGGACAACATGAACGGCGTGCTGGGGCAGAAGGGCTATGCGGACTATGTACTGATGGGCAAGGACGGCTTGCCGCTGGCGGTCATTGAAGCCAAGCGCAGCACCAAAGACCCCAACATCGGGCGCAAGCAGGCTCAGCTTTATGCAGACTGTCTGGAGCAGAAGTTTGGCCGCCGTCCGATGCTGTTTACCACCAACGGCTACACCACCTATTTCTGGGATGAGCAGAGCGGCCCGCAGCGTGCCGTGAGCGGGGTGTTCTGTAAGGACGATCTGCAGAAGCTGATGAACCGCCGCACCGAGAAAAAGCCGCTGGACGCCATCGAAATTGACGATAAAATCACCGACCGCTACTACCAGAAAAACGCCATCCGGGCAGTCTGCGCCCATATTACGCAGGGCTTCCGGCGCAATCTGCTGGTCATGGCTACTGGCACGGGCAAGACCCGCACCGCATCCAGCCTGACCGATGTGCTGAGCCGGGGCGGTCATGTGACCAACGTGCTCTTTCTGGCGGATCGCACTGCGCTGGTCAAGCAGGCAAAGGACGACTTTAAGAAGTATCTGCCCGACCAGTCGCTGTGCAACCTCTGCTCCTCCAAGGACGATAAGGCCGCGCGCATCGTGTTTTCCACCTATCCCACCATGCTCAACGCCATCGACAACGCCAAGACCAAGGACGGCGTGCCGCTGTTTTCCCCTGCGCATTTTGACCTTATCATCGTGGACGAGAGCCACCGCAGCATTTTCAAAAAATACCGCGCCATTTTTGATTATTTCGATGCGATTCTGGTGGGTCTGACCGCCACCCCGAAAACCGATGTAGACCGCAACACCTACGACTTTTTCGAGATGGAGCACGGCATCCCCACCTACGCCTACGATTACGACACGGCGGTCTACACCGACCATGTGCTGGTGCCTTACTACAACTACGAGGTCAAGACGAAATTCACAGAAGAGGGCATCCACTACGACCAGCTTTCACCGGAGGATAAGGCCCGCTATGAGGACGATTTTGCCGAGGACGATACCCTGCCCACCTTCATCCCGTCCGAAAAGCTGAACAAGTTCATCTTCAACGCCAACACCGTGGACACGGTGCTGCAAGACCTGATGGAACGCGGCATCCAGACGGCGGGCGGCGACCGCATCGGCAAGACCATCATCTTTGCCCAGAACAAGCGCCACGCGGAGTTTATCCGGGAACGCTTCGGCAAGCTCTACCCGCAGCTGGAGACTCAGTACCCGGGTTTCATCCAGCGGGTGGTCTGCGATGATGCCTATGCGCAGTCCATCATTGACGACTTCAAGCAGCCAGACAAGCCGCCGTTTATTGCGGTCTCGGTGGATATGATGGACACGGGCATCGATGTGCCGGAGTGCGTGAATCTGGTGTTCTTCAAAAAAGTACGCAGCAAAACGAAGTTCTGGCAGATGATCGGCCGTGGTACGCGGCTCTGCCCATCCCTTGCCTGCGTGGATGCCATCGACGGCGAATATACGGGCAAACGGCGGTTTCTGATCTTCGACTACTGCGGCAACTTTGAATTTTTCCGTCAGAAACCCAACGGCTACGAGAGCGCGGACACCAAGAGTCTGTCCGAGAGCATTTTCTGCAAGCAGGTGCGGATCGCCGCCGCGCTGCAGGATGGAGCCTATGGGAACGAAAAATACCAGAACTGGCGCAAGATCTTAACGGAGACCTGCCGTGCCGAAGTGGGAGCGCTGAACCCGGAGCTGGTATCCGTGCGGCTGCACCGACAGGCCGTGGAACACTATCAGAAGCCGGAAGCCTTTGTCAGCCTGACCGAAACGGACAAGGGTACTCTGATGAAAGAGGTGGCACCGCTCATCTCGCTGGACGACAAAGATGAAGCCGCCAAGCGGTTCGATAACTTTGTGTATGGCTTGTTGCTCTGCGAACTGGAAGGTCTGCCGGGGCTGGGCCGCGCCCAGAAACAGCTGCGCAATACAGCGGCAATGCTGGAAGGGAAAGCTACCATCCCGCAGGTGCAGGCAAAGCTGCCGCTCATCCGCGAGGTGCAGACAGACGAATTTTTGACCTCGCATGACCTTCTCCGCTTTGAGGAAATGCGGCAGGAGCTGCGGGAGCTCATCAAGTTTCTGGTGGACGGTGTAGAAGGGCAAAAACCTGTCTACACGGCCCTTGCCGACCCGGTACTGGAACAGACCGAGGGCAAAACGCTGGATTCCGGCTATGATTTCGGCGAGTACCGGGAACGTGTGAACCGCTACATCATGGAGCACCGCAGCGATACGCTGGCCATCCACAAGCTGACCCAGAACATTCCGCTTTCCAGGGGCGACTATACCGAGCTGGAACATATCTTCACCTGTGAGCTGGGCAGCAAAGAGGACTATGCACGGGAGTTTCGGGATACACCCTTTGGTCTGCTGGTGCGTAAAGTGGCAAAGCTGGACCACGATGCTGCCATGCAGGCATTTTCCAAGTTCATCAACGACGAATCGCTGAATGCAAAGCAGATCGCGTTCGTGCAGAAGGTCATTCATTACATCGAGCAGAACGGTTATGTGGAAAGCAAAGCGGTGCTGATGAAACCACCCTTTGACCAGCCCATTCTGTTTACCCGCCTGTTTGATGGCAAAACAGGGAGTGAACTGATGGATACGATCAATTCGGTGAAAGAAAATGCCACCCATGTGACTGCATAAAGTAGTGGAATGTACTGATAAAAACCGGTATAATTCAGGACTATCGAAAAATGAATATCCTGCAACGCAGTATGGCAAGTCAGGGAATTTTGAACGATACGCAAACGACTCTGGCTGATTACCTGATGAGCATCGCACAAATTTCCGTGGAGGATGCCGGAGCGATTTATATCGAGTTGAGCAGCATCCGCGGCAATTTTATGGCAAACATCATTCTGCGCATGATTGAAAATTATCACTTCCTGCCTGATATGGCGTGGAAACTGAAAAACAAACAAGCACTGGTGGAAAGCGTAATTGCAAATGAACAGCTGGAGCCTTCCATTACGTTGTCCATCAAAGATGTGTATGATGACCTTATCAACAGCAAACTGGATATGATCGAGGGCTTCGTGCCGATCTCTGCCATCCAGTATGATGCTAAGATGCAGGAAGCAGAAAGACTTTAAGGGGAGTGCGACTTGTAGGATTGCTTTAAATTATCGAGTTAATCCGCAGGCTGAATAGATTCACTCGAATCGAATGAAAACGAAAAAATGCCCGCTCACCGTGGAGATCCGGCTCCATCGGTGGGCGGGCATATCCAATAAAACACCAGGATATTATTATGTTTTTCGTACTTCAGCTGGGATCTTGCTCTGGCTCAGATATCCCACAGGGAGGGCGCAGAGGTGGAAACTGCGGCGGCACCTGCGCGCATGGCGGCCATGACGTCGGCTTTGTCTCGCAGCAGGCCGCCTGCAATGACAGGCACCTGTGTGCGGGCGCTGATCTCGGCGATGACCCGGGGCATGATGCCGGGAAGGATCTCGACAAAATCCGGCTTGCCCTGCTCCAGCTGGCCGGACAGGCTGGTCAGCGAGAGGGAATCCAGGATGAATGCCCGCTGGACGGTCAGCAGGCCGCGGTGGCGCGCCCGGCGGATCAGGGTCGGGCGGGTGGAGATGATGCCGTCGGGGTGGCACAGGGCGTTGAGGGAGTCCACCGCGATCTCCCGCGACGAAAGGCCGTCCACAAGGTCGATGTGAACCACGGCCAGTTTTCCGGCATCATGTATGCGGTGCACAAGCCCGTCTACGGTGAGCAGGGTGCTCGCCAGCAGAAAAACGGCGCTGCAGGGCGAAGCCAGCGCAGCAGTCAGGGCTTCGTCCGTTTTCACGGCGGCGATCACCGGTTCGTCCAGCAGGGTTTCAGCAAGAGGATGCATTGGGTAAGACTCCTTTCGAGCCAGATTTACAGAGATAGGGAGCAATCAGAAGATACGGCCCTTTCAGAAAACTCTAAAAGGGCCGCACCATGCGCAAACCAAGTTTATAAAAAATTGAGGGGTTTGTAAAGAGGATTAAAGAGGCATTATTTATGTGCCTGCACGGCTGCATTATTTTTCTTCAGCAGTACAGCGCATGCTATGGTAACTACAAAGCCGATCGCGATCAGCGCGTAGACCAGAGCAGTGCCAGCGTACTGTGTTCCGGGGGTGTGCACGCGAATCTCGCAGATGCCCCACTCGCTGACAGCTGCAAGAACGCCGCAGAAGATGCCGCCAAGGTAGGGATTGCCCGTGTGCTGGTACAGGAGACGACAAATCAGGATCGCAACAAAGATGAAGCCGGGCAGCGCATACACTGCAGTTGCGGCAGAAGCCAGACCGCCGAACATCGGGTTCGAGCCGGTAGCCTTGAAGATGCCGTAAACGTAGCAGAGGATGAACAGAGTGGGAACCGACGCGATAAAGCTGATCAGAAGGTTAGAAAGCAGCTTGTTTTTGCCGAGCGCCGTGCTAAAGTTAAAACTGTTGACACTGATGGACATGGCAATGTAGTACACGAGATACATGGGTACAACAAGGAGCATACCCGGGATGCGGTTGGCTCCAAACTTCATAAAGCCCCAGTAAACGATCAGGAAGTTCACATCCACAAAATAGTCGACGGCAAAAACCATCAGGATCAGGGCAAAGACTGCAAGCAGGGCCGCGCCGATGGATTTGAGGAGTGCATGCCCGGAAATAGCGATGCCGGTATTCCGGAAGGAGAAACCGTGTTTTTTGCCGTAGGCCATGTACCACACCGTGCACAGAACAAGAGTCAGTGCGCCGCACAGCAGAGAGATCAGGCCGTGGTACGCAGGGTTGGCCGAGTGGAAAAGTGCATCACGGTAAGATGCCAGTCCCTGCTTGTTCAGGAATCGAATAATGAGGATGGACAGGACGGCACTGATGATCTGGATGCCCCAGAACCATGCAACTGCGTTCTTATCGCCAACTGGGCGAAGGTCCTGCTCGCCATTGTCGGCACACTGGAATGTCTTGACGGAGCTGACCAGCCAGACCATCAGAGACCCGGCAAACAGCAGCAGACCGGACAGGGCGATGATCTTGAAGATGTTCCAGATGGTATAGGTGTAGCTGCTGGCGCTCAGAGCAGTGCCAGTGGGCATAACACGGTTAAAGAAGGTCAACACACGGTTCATGACCAGCGGGGACCACCAACCAGCCATATGCGTCTCGTTAGAAACAAAGATCTGGCGGCTTCCGGTCTTTCCGCCGTAATCCTGCTCATAAACGGTCTCTGCCACGCGCTGTTCACTGGTGGTTGCGGGGTCGATACCGAAATACAGGAAGGACTGTGCACTGTTGTTGATCACATATTCTGCCGGGCTGGAAAGGTTGGCTGCATACTTGTTGGCGTCGTTGGAATAGGTACCGTTATCATTAGCTTTTTCCGAGAAGAAGAACTCGTCGTTCTTGTCTGCGAGAACTGCGACATCTCGGGCACCGTAAACATCGGTGTAGCCCTCGCTGTTACGCACGATGGGATCGCTGTGGATCAGGAAAATGGCCTTGACAACATTCAGACTGTCGTTATCGCACTGCAGTGCTTCACCAGCTGCCTTGCCACCGCGGGAGTAGCCCAGCAGCGAAACTCGGTCGGTATCAACGTAGGGCAGAGTCACGCCGTAGCGTACCGCATCATAAAGGCCGCGGCCCTGGGTGAGCCATTCGGAGTCCGGCAGAGGTTCGCTTTCGCCCATGCCGTACATATCCACGCCGATCGCAACATAGCCGCGGCGGGCGAGCTCAATGCAATAATGCTGCATTTCTTCTTTGTTGTTGTTTCCGCCATGCTGTACAAAAATAGCGGGCGCAGGCGTTTCAGCGGTGGCGTTTTCCGGAATATAAACATCCATCGCAAGGGTATGACCGGATTCGGATTCAATGGTAACGTTCCGGATGGTCGTTTTGCCGGAGTTCGTCTGTAAAATGAAAGAACCGGCAATGCCTACGATGATGAGCGCGATGCTGACGATGAGACTGATCAGCGGCCTTGAAAGTTTTTTCTCGTTCATATGGGGGACCTCCTTTTTGAATCTGATTTTTCCGTAATAAAAATGGGGACACACTGCATCTGGACGATACAGTGCATCCCCATCTCACTTCTCTTGGGATGCTTCTAGTATAGCGTTTTGTAACAAAATGTCAATAGAAAATAAACAATTAAAAAATATTTTGTGCGTGAACCATAAAGTCGGGCGAAAACTATCAATGCTCTGCCCAGTCGCAGCTTCGGCCAACAGCCTTGTGCCAGCCGGAGAGCAGACGGGTGCGCTCGGCCTCGTCCATCTGCGGGGCAAAGGTCATATTACAGTGCCACAGGCTGCGGATCTCGTCCCGGTCCTTCCATACGCCGGTGGCAAGGCCCGCCAGATAGGCAGCGCCCAGAGCGGTCGTCTCCCGGATGGCCGGGCGCAGCACGGTCTTGTTCAGGATGTCGGCCTGGAACTGCATCAGGAACTGGTCACGGGAGGCACCGCCGTCCACCTTCAGCGAGGTGATGGGTACGCCGGTGTCCTTTTCCATAGCAGCCACGAGGTCTGCGCTCTGGTAGGCAATGGACTCCTCTGCCGCGCGGATGATGTGGTTCTGGGTGGTGCCGCGGGTGATGCCCACAATGGCACCGCGGGCGTACATATCCCAGTACGGTGCACCCAGACCAGTAAAGGCCGGCACAATGTAAATGCCACCGTTATCCGGCACCTTCTGGGCATAGTATTCCGCATCGCGGCTCTCCTGGATCATGCGCAGGCCGTCGCGCACCCACTGGATGACGGCACCGCCCACAAAGACGCTGCCCTCCAGCGCGTACTCCACCTTACCGTTCAGGCTGATGGCGATGGTAGAGATCAGGCCGTTCCGGCTGCGGCAGATGGTGTCGCCGGTGTTCATCAGCAAAAAGCAGCCGGTGCCGTAGGTGTTCTTGGCCTCGCCCTTGCCAAAGCAGCTCTGTCCGAACAGCGCAGCCTGCTGGTCACCGGCAATGCCGGCCACCGGGATCTGCACACCGCACAGATCGGTGGTGCCGTAGACCTCGCTGGAATCCGTCACGCGGGGCAGGATGCAGCGCGGGATATCCAGCGCTTTGAGCAGGGTGTCATCCCAGTCCAGCGTGCGGATGTTATACAGCATGGTGCGGCTGGCGTTGGTGCGGTCGGTGACATGCACTCTGCCGCCGGTCAGCTTCCAGACCAGCCATGTGTCCACAGTGCCGAACAGGATCTCCCCTGCCTCGGCGCGCTCCCGCGCACCGGGCACATTGTCCAGGATCCACTTGATCTTCGTTGCGGAGAAATAGGCATCGGGCATCAGGCCGGTGTTCTCCCGGATGTAGTCTGCCATGCCGGGCTGCTGCAGCAGTTCATCCACCAGCGGTGCCGTGCGGCGGCACTGCCAGACGATGGCATTGTAGATGGGGCGGCCGGTGGCCTTTTCCCACAGGATGGTGGTCTCCCGCTGGTTGGTGATGCCAATGGCGGCAATGTCGTGGACATCGACACCGCTCTGGGCCACCACCTCGTTCATGACTCCATACTGGGTGGACCAGATCTCCATGGGGTTGTGCTCCACCCAGCCCTGCTGCGGATAGATCTGCTCAAACTCGCGCTGCTGCACCGCAATGATATTCTGCTCATTGTCGAACAGGATGGCACGGCTGCTGGTGGTTCCCTGATCCAACGCCAGAACATATTTTGTACTCATGCTTTTGCTACCTCCGTATCGTTTCAGGAGTGTGTATCACAGATTTCGCGTCGCCACAACGTCCACGCCGGTGCCGCACACATCTGCCAGCACCACCTGTCCGGTGCGGACGGGGGCGTGCAGAGTGACGCGATCCAGCGCAGCCATGACCTCGGTCATCTTCTCTTTGGGCACGGCCTGCGCAGTTTTTACCGGGCAGCGCGGGTACAGCCCGCCCTCCGCCCGCACGGTGCTGGTGAGGATGCGAGTGGGATGGGTCAGCTCTTCCCTGCCGTAGGCGGCACCGTTGGGGCAGGCGTTTCCAGTTACATTATAATCATTTTCCGGGTCTACCTGCAAGTGGCAGCCGCAGGGACAGCAGATGCAAATGACTTCTTTGATGCTGCTCATTCTGCAATAACCTCCTCTACCGCAACGGTCAGCGGGCCGTCTGCTTTTTCCAGCAGGACTTTGGGCAGTGCGATGTGCTCCATCTCGCCGGGAGCCATGCGCTGGCGCTTGAACCGGGCCAGCTGCCTGCCGCCGCAGGTCACGGTGATCTGGCTGGGGCCGTAGTTCTGCCGCACACGGAAGGAAATGTTCACGCTCCTGTCCACATCAGCGGGGCGCACCCGCTGCGGCACGGTGTAGCCCAAGCCATTGCCCGGAACAAGGTCAAGCACAACCGTATCGGAAGCTTCGCCCTTCAAAACATAGGCCGCCGCAGAAGCACCGGCAAGGTCGCTTTCGCCCGAAACGAAGTCCACCAGATCATGCACGTGCACCACGTTGCCGCAGGCGAACACGCCGGGGATGCCGGTCTCCATATTCTCGTAGACCACAGCGCCCTTGGTGTGAGGGTCCATGGGGATGCCCGCCTGCCGGGTCAGCTCATTTTCCGGGATCAGGCCGACGCTGAGCAGGATGGTGTCCACATCAAATTCCATCTCGGTGCCCGGGATGGGGCGGCGGTTTTCGTCCACCTTGGCAACGGTGGCCTTTTCCACGCGGGCCTTGCCCTGAATATCCACGATGGTATGGGACAGATACAGGGGGATGTCGAAGTCCTGCAGGCACTGCACGATGTTGCGGGTCAGGCCGCCGGAATACGGCATGACCTCCACACAGGCCAGTACTTTGGCACCTTCCAGTGTCATGCGGCGGGCCATGATCAGGCCGATGTCGCCGCTGCCGAGGATGAGCACCCGCTTGCCTACCAGATAGCCCTCCATGTTGACATAGCGCTGGGCCGCACCGGCGGTGTAGATACCGGCAGGGCGGGTGCCCGGGATGCCGATGGCACCGCGGGTGCGTTCCCGGCAGCCCATGCAGAGGATGATGCTTCTGGCTTCCAAAATCTGATAGCCCTTTTCCCGGCTGACGCAGTGGATCTTTTTGTCCGGGGTGACTTCCAGCACCATCGTGCCCAGCTCCACCCGGACACCGGTGGAGCGCAGCAGTTCAATGCAGCGGCCTGCGTATTCCGGGCCGGTGAGCTGCTCGCCAAAGCGGTGCAGGCCGAAGCCGTTGTGGATGCACTGGTTCAGGATGCCGCCCAGCTCGTTGTCGCGCTCTAAGATAAGGATATCGCGCAGACCATGCTGCCATGCGCTGTAAGCTGCGGCAAGGCCTGCAGGGCCGCCGCCGACGATGACCAGATCAATCATGGTGCTCTCCCTCCTGCTTGGTTTCGCACAGTAAGACGTTGCTGCCTGCCTTGTCCTGCAGGACGTCCAGCGGGTCGATGCCCCGCGTCCGGCTGATGAGCTCCAGCACCCGGGGCCCGCAGAAGCCGCCCTGACAGCGGCCCATCCCGGCGTTGCAGCGGCGCTTGACGCCGTCGATGGTGGTGGCCGGGATCTCGGTGTGCAGGGCGTCCAGGATCTCGCCCTCGGTGATGGTCTCGCAGCGGCAGATCACCCGGCCGTAGGCGGGGTTCCGGGCAATGAGCTTTGCCTTTTCTTCCGGCGGCAGCTCCTTGAACCGCACCCGGGTGCGGCCGTCCCGGTAATCCGTTTTGGCCGCAGGCAGATCCCCGTGGCCTTCCAGAATGCGGACCACCTCTTTGGCAACGGCCGGTGCGCTGGACAGGCCCGGCGATTTCATACCGGCCAGGTCGATGAAGCCGGGTGCACCTTCCGCCTCGCCGATGACGAAATCCCCGGTGTCCACATTGGCGCGGACGCCTGCAAAGTTGCGGATGGACTCGCCAAAGTTGATGCTGGGCACGCTGCGCTGGGCCGTGGCCTTGACGAACTCCAGCCCCTTGCTGGTACAGGAGGTGTCATCGCCATGGACGGGCACTGC
>ERZ827469.2195-NODE-2195-length-15345-cov-5.827077_pt1 | contig 15345 bp, 10 predicted proteins | sample MGYA00519917_ERZ827469 | MGnify/ENA primary metagenome ERZ827469 (study PRJEB31778, sample SAMEA3449314) | human gut metagenome | biome: human gut; feature: human-associated habitat; material: faeces | place: United Kingdom | collected 2010/2012 ... | reverse complement strand
TATCCAGCACCTCCACAGAGGCGTAATCCGCGCTGTTGCCGGCACCCTTTATCTCCTTGATCTCAGGCTCGCGGAACTTCTGGCCCAGAGCGGCGGCGGCCTCGCGGCAAATGCCTATTATGCTCTGACAGTCCGCTCTGTTTGGGGTAAGCTCTATATCGAATACCAGATCGTCAAGGCCTACGGCCTCCTGAATACTCTGTCCCAGCGGATGCTCGCCCTGAAGCAGCATTATGCCGTATACCTCCGCGCCGGGATAATCCGCCTCGGTAAGGCCCAGCTCTTTGCCGGAGCACAGCATGCCCAGGCTTTCAACGCCGCGCATATTTGTGGGGTGTATCACTATATCGCCCGCAAGGTGCGCGCCGTCCAGCGCTACCGGCACCAGCGCCCCCTCGTACACGTTAGTAGCGCCGGTAACTATGCATATGTTTTCTTCCCTGCCCACGTTTATGGAGCAGATCTGGAGCTTATCTGCGTTGGGGTGCTTGGACAGCGCCTCTATCCTGCCTACTACGACATTGGTGATGCCGGGCATCTCGTCCTCTATATCGGCCACTTCAAAGCCGCGCCACATCATCAGCTCCACGAATTTCTCGGGAGTAACGTTAAAATCCACATATTCCTTTAACCATTTAAGCGGCAGTTTCATAGTAATTCGTACCTCCCTTTAGAACTGTTTGAGGAAACGGGCATCGTTCTCGTACTCGAGGCGGATATCCGTTATGCCGTATTTCAGGCTCGCTATGCGGTCCACGCCTACGCCGAAGGCTATCGCCTTCCACTCGTGGGGATCGAGGCCGCAGTTTTCAAGCTCATGTGGGTTGGTAACGCCGCAGCCCAGTATCTCCAGCCAGCCTGTGCCCTTGCAGAGACGGCAGCCCTTTCCGCCGCACTTGAAACAGGTAACGTCCATCTCAGCGCTCGGCTCAGTGAACGGGAAGTAGCTCGGGCGCAGGCGCGTCTTGGCTTCAGGGCCGAACATGGCGACGGCGAGCTTGTCCAGCACGCCCTTCAGGTCGGCCATCGTCAGGTGCTTGTCGACGGCCAGAGCCTCGCACTGGTGGAACACGGGGGTGTGCGTCGCGTCGAGCTCGTCGGTGCGGAACACACGGCCCGGGCTGGCGATGTACAGCGGGACGCCGCGGGTCAGCAGGGCACGCACCTGATCGGAGGAGGTCTGCGTGCGCAGCACCATGTTGGAGCCGACGAAGCCGGCCGCGTCATGGGCCTGGTTGCCCTTGACATAGAAGGTGTCCTGCATCTGGCGGGCGGGATGATCCGGGCCGAAGTTCAGGGCGTCGAAGTCATACCATTCGGTCTCCACCTCGGGGCCGGCGGAGATCTGCCATCCCATGGAGATGAACAGGTCCTCGACGTCCTCCATGAGCTTGGCCAGCGGGTGACGGGCGCCGAGCGGGCGACGGTTGACCGGCAGCGTCATGTCGACGGTCTCGGCCTCCAGCGCGCGCTGCTCCTCCTGCGCCTTGAGCTCGGCCTCCTTGGGGCCGAACGCGCGGCCGAAGTCGGCGCGGAGCTTGCCCATAAGCTTGCCGGCTTCCTTCTTCTGATCGACCGGCAGCGACCCGATGGCCTTGCTGGCCTTGGTCATCGCCGATTCGGCACCGGCGTATTGCGTTTTGATGGCTTTGAGCTCCTCCAAGCTGGAGGCGTTCTGAATCTTGCTGATGCCCTCGGCGACCGCATCGGTCACTGACTGGGCATCGAAGAGAGCATTGTCTGCCACGAGAACCCTTTCGTCCTACCTACCTACAACTACCGAAACTACCGGTTTATCTGCGCCAAAAATCAAATAATCCAAGCGTTTACCGAGTTCACATTGTCCCTATATGGCTCGACATAGCCATACTCATGAGCATGATCGCGGCGCTGGTCGCCAGATTCAGCGACTCGGCCTTGCCATAGAGCGGAATGCGCACGATGTCATCGCACCTACCCAGCAGACCCGGCTCAAGTCCGCGGGCCTCGTTGCCGAAGATCACGGCCTTGCCCACCCCGGCGAGATCCTGGTCCCTCAGCGCCTCGGGCAGCTCCCTTGGCTCGCGCCCGTCCGTCCCGTAGACGTCGGCGGCGACGGTGCGGAGCACCTTCTCGCCGGCCCAGCCGAAGAACTCGTCCACGCCCATCGTCATCACGGGGATATGGAACAGCGAGCCCGCGGTCGCGCGGATCACCTTGGGATTGAGCATGTCGACGCAATCGTCGACGAACACCACGGCATCGCATCCGGCCGCGTCCGCCGCACGGATAACCGTGCCCGCGTTGCCGGGGTCGCGCACCTGCCAGAACGCCGCGACGAACGGCTTTTCGGGCAATTGCGTCCCCTGCGCCGTCGCGCGCACCGCATCGGCGTCGCCGACCGCCGCAATGCCCTGGCAATCGGGGCTGATGCGGCGCATCACCGCCTCGCTCGCCGGATGCACATATATACGGTGTTCCTGGGATCGCTCGACGATGGACGTCAGCGTCTCGCCTGCGATCCGCGGCCCGTCCGGCCCGTCCACGGCCTGCACATAAAGGTCACGGACGGCGTCGGGCATCCACGTCACCGCCTCGCGAACCGACTGGGGGCCCTCTATCAGGAAACGACCGAAACGCTCCCGGGTGCGGCGGTTGGCAAGATCGGCCACCTTGCGCACGCGGTCGGCCTTCATGTTGTCTATCATTCTGGAATCGATCGGCATGACTGCAACTGTACGCGCCAAGCGATACAGCGGTGCCGGGCGCCACGATTCGGCCGGCTCGCCGCGTGTGTCTCTAACACTGGACTAAGAAACGCTGTCAAACATCGACTATGGCCGGCGAACGGGTAACGTTGCCACTATGCAAATGTTGTTCACAGCCCGTAGGGTCTCCTGCGTCGTGCCTTCTGCGCAGTCAGACCGCACCATCTTCGAGGATCTGTCGTTCGACGTCGATCGCGGCCAGATCGTCGATCTGGTCGGCCCGTCCGGTTCCGGCAAGAGCAGCCTGCTGACCGCCTTCGCGCTGCTCAACCCCCATGCCGACGGCACGTTCACGCTGGACGGCGCGGACAGCTCATCGTTCTCGCTGCAGCAGTGGCGGAGGAACGTCGCGTATCTGCCGCAGAAGCCCATGCTGATGGGAGACAGCGTCGCCGACACGATTCGGCTTCCCTGGACGCTGGCCGTGCGCAGAGCGGACGAGGCGAGTGCGCCCGACGACCATGCGGCCACCGGCAAGAAAACCTCCGCGAGACGCGGCAGGTTCAGCCGGCTATTCCGCTCCGAACAGTCGCAGGCGAAGCTGGCGCTGCCCGACCAGCTCATTCGCAATACGTTGGACGCCATGGGATGCGAGGATATCGACCTGGCCCGTGCGCCGCACGACCTTTCCGGCGGTCAGGCGGCCCGCGTCGTCCACGGGAACGACAACGGGAACCTGCGGATAGTGATTGACGCAGACCTCAAAGTCCTCAACACCATGGCCGGGAGCGGTGTGGACGCAGCCCGTGCCGCCTTCCAGCGTGACGTGGTCGCCCAGAATGACCAGGCCCTTGCGGTCAAGGAACGGATGCTGATACTGCATGAGCTCGAGCTCACTGCCGAGAACAGTCTCGGGCAGGACCTCGTACTCGTCGATATGGCAGCCCTTCATCGTGGACTCAACGAGCTCGCGGGCCATGATGTGGTAGGCGTCACCGATCTTGACGAAGGCATATTCCAGATTGGGGTTCAGGCAGGTCGCGACGTTGGCGGGCAGCGTCCAGGTGGTGGTCGTCCAGATGACGATCCATGCCTTGTCCAGCGGGATGTTGTGCTTGGCCAGCACACCGTTGGGGTCATCGGTCAGCTTGAAGCGGACATAGATGGAATCGCATTCGTCCTCGGCGTACTCGATCTCAGCCTCGGCCAGCGCGGTGCGGTCCTCGGGGCACCAGTAGACAGCCTTCATACCCTTGTAGATGTAGCCCTTCTTGGCCATCTCGCCGAAGATCTCGACCTGGCGGGCCTCAAACTCGGGGCGCAGGGTCAGGTAGGGGTTCTCAAAGTCGCCCTGCACGCCCAGACGCTTGAACTGCTCGTTCATGACGCCGATGTGCTCGGTGGCAAACTCCTTGCAGATCTGGCGCAGCTCCAGCTTGGAGACACCGGTCTTCTTGTCGCCGAGGGAGCTCAGCGCCTTCAGCTCGATGGGCAGGCCGTGGGTGTCATAGCCGGGCACGTAGGGTGCCTGGAAGCCGGACATATTCTTATAGCGGATGATGATGTCCTTGATGATCTTGTTCAGGGCCGTACCCATGTGGATATTGCCGTTGGCATACGGAGGGCCGTCGTGCAGGATGTACTGCGGCTTGCCCTCATTGTTCTTAATCATCTGCTCATAGACATGGTTCTGCTCCCAATCCTCGAGCATTTTGGGTTCCTTCTTCGGCAGACCGGCCCGCATTTCAAACGGGGTCTGCATCTTATGGATGGTGTCGTTGTAGTTCTGCGCCAAAGTTTCCTACTCTCCTCTATTTATTGGATTCTTTAGTTATATCACATCGGGCGTCAGCTGTCAAAGTCAACGCCTTCAAAGTTATCGAACGCTGGGGAATTCAGCTCCTCCTGCGGTTCGTCACTTGCCTTTTTGCGGGTCGTGCGCCTGGTCGTACCGGCCTTGCGGCGGCGGGCAGGCTTGGCCTCCGGCTCGTCATACAGGCCGGAGACATCCTGGAACCGCGTCTCGTCGATGGCAGGCTCCTCCACGGGGATTGGGGCGGGCTCGGCTTCCTCCGGCTCCTCTGGGTGCGGCGCGATGGCAAATTCCACCGTGTCTACCTTTTCGCCCTGAGCCTGGGCACCTTCCGTCGGCTCCGGCACGGGCTGGGCTGTGGGCGGCTCATAGTAGGACGTCTCCTGCACGGCGGGCATCTGGGCTGCCTGCTGTACCGGGGCCGACTCCGGCACAGGCTGGGCTGCGGGGGCCGTGTAGACCGGGGCCTGCACAGCGGGCTGCGGCTCTGCCGCAGGGGCAGCGGCCTGCTCCGGGGCCGGGGACGGCGGCGGAACGGGTTCATCCTCGGGCCGTCTGGTGTAATCGGGCAGTTTATTGATAAGGTTGATATGCTTGCGGTACATCTCGATCAGCGAACGCTTGAAGCTGTCTGCCTCGCCCTTGAGCGTGACGATCTCCTGCTTGGCCAGCTCGACGTCATCGCGGGCGCGCTGCTCGCGGTCCTCCGCCTTGATGTTGGCCGAGCGGATGATCTCCGCCGCTTTCTGCTTGGACTCGCGGATAATACTGTCCCCCATGCGCTGGGCGTTGATCATCGACGTACTCAGGGAGTTTTCCATCGTTCGGTATTTTTCAATGCGCTGGGCCAGCATGACGAGCTTTTTCTGCAAATCATCATTCTGGGCAGCCAGGTCGTCCATTGCCTGGGCGACCTGCTTGAGATAATCATCCACATCCTCACGGCGATAGCCCTGGAACGCTTTGTCAAATGTGACGTGGCGGACATCCTCGGAAGAGATCATGACGGCTTTCCTCCTGTATGCGGGGCACACGGCCCCGTTATTCCCTGCCCGCAGCGCTGCGGGCGATCCTGCGCTCAATATTGGTAAAAGGATATGAACAGACGATCCTTGCGGCTTTTGCCGCCGATGGCCGCCAGCTTGAAGCGCCCCACGCCGCGCACTGTAAAAATATCCGCGGCGTAGGCGGTCTCGTGGGCGGCCTTCAACGGCAGGTGGTTGATCTCCACGCGGCCCGCGGCGATATATTCTGCCGCGCGGGTGCGGGAGGTGTGCAGCATGGCTGCCAGCACCGCGTCCGCACGCAGGGACGGCACGGTAGCCTCCTGCAGGGTGCGCTCGCGGCTTTCGGCCAGACGGGCGGGCAGTGCGTCGATGCACGCAGTATGCACGGTGCAGTGCCCTGCGCCAGTCAGCTCCGCGTTTATAAATTCCTGCTTGTCGGCGAGGATCACCGCGTAAAATGTGTCCTCACGCTCGGGGTCTGCCAGCAGGTCCCCCACGCAGCTGCGCTCAAGGCCAAGGCCCAGAATCGCACCGAGATAATCCCGGTGGGTCGGCAGCTTATCCCCGTAAGCGGTGCATTGCAGGTAGGCCAGCGGTTCTTCCTGCCAGGCGTCGGGCGGCTCAATACAGAGCACCCGGCGTTCTGCCGCGTCAAAGCCGCCCCAAAAGCGGATGCAGCTGCACCCGGCCTTGTTGCAGGCGGCCTGCGCCAGGCTCTGCTCCCGGTCCGAGAGAAAGCCCGTATAACGCGGGATACCGCGGCTTACCGCAACGCGGCACAGCTCCTCGACACGGCGCATCAGGCGGCGCTCGTCGTCATTCTGCGGCGGCACAAAGCCGCGCACCGCATTGGCGGTATCAGAAGAATACGCCATTGTTTTCCAGCTCGTCGAGCAGGTCACCCATAATATCAACGTTGTACGGCGTAATAATGAAGGTGCTGGTCGCCACGCGCTTGATCTGGCCGTTGTTGGCATACGCTACACCGGACAGGAAGTCGATCAGACGGCGGGAGACCTCTTTGCTGGCAGACTCCAGATTCAGCACCACAGTATGCTTGGCGTTGAGCTGGTCCGCAATGCTGGACGCATCGTCAAAGCGTTCCGGTTTGACCAGAACGACCTGCAGCTGGGTCGTCGCGTTGATGTTCACGACCTTATTGCTGTGCTGTTTGATCTCCTGCTGCTGGGTATACTCCTGCGCAGCTGCAGCCCCCTGCCCGCCGGGGAAAACATTCTCTTCAGTGTCATCTACATAGGAATCTGCGTCGGGATCGATACCGAGCTTGCTTCTCAAACTGTCAAGCATGGACATGGTCGTAAAACTCCTTTGATCAGAAAGCGCCGTTTACGTCAGCGCGTTATTACAGCGATATACATTAAATATTATCTTCTTTTTTGGCAGTCTTGTCAATACAAACAGCGTATTTTCGTTACAATAGTTTGCCATCCTCCAAATTTGTGCCCTGCACGATGATCTCATCATAGAGGCGCACCTCATTTGCACTGCCGAGCTTGCCGTCCTCCGGGACAAGAATGTAGCTGTCATTCTCATACAGCGTTGTGATCTTCAAAAAGCGCTGCAGGTTGCCGTACTTGACATAGACACCGCGCTGGCCGTTCACGATATGCAGCGCCGCCTTGTCGATGCGGATGCCCTCGTAGGTTTTTAAATCGACCTGCACGGTCTCGCAGCCCAGGCCCAGGACCTCGGCGCTGATGGTCTGGCATTGCAGCACGATCTTGGCAATGCCGTTGTCCTTGTCCTCGGTGACTTCCTCCACCGTGGCGGAAAGCGGGGTGTTCTGCTTGCCGGGTACGCTGATTTTCACCGTGGACAGACCGTCGAACCGTGCGGCGGTATCCAAATCGCAGACCGCGTAGAATTTCCAGCTGAAGCCCGTCGCGATCTGTCCGGCGCGGTTTGTATCCGCTGCCGGGAAGCCGTCTGCCAGCATTTTTTGCAGCGTGGCCGGGTCGGCATCGGCCAGCGCCCGGCAGTCCGTCCGGATGGCGGGCGAGGCCTCCGTGCGGCTGAAATAGCCGTTCGTTGTGGCGGTGACGGTCTGCAGCGTGTCGAGCTGTGCCTTGATGCCGTCGTACTCGGTCTGCAGCGCTGCGATGGACTGGGAGAAATCCGCCGTCTGCCCGGTGCTGATCTGCAGACGGTTCTGGGCCAGCAGAAAGCTGTCCTGTGCGTCGGAGATGCCGGTATACTGGGCAGTGTCCAGCTTATCCAGCAGGTTGTACAACGCCTGCTTCGTCTGGTTTGTCAGCACCGAAAGCTCACTGCCGGCAGAATTCTGCGACTTCGTAAGCAGCGTGATGGAGCGCTCGAGCCGATCCAGACGCTCACGCTGCAGGCCCTGGGTGTCATCGTTGTAGCATTCGGCTACCACCGTGCCGTTCGTCACGCGCTCGCCATCCTGCACAAGATAGCCGAGATTGCCGCTGCCCGGCACATCCACAGCGTCAAACGCCACAACGCCGGTCAGGTTCAGGCTTTCGGCCAGCGTGTAGCGGATGGCGGTCTCGGTCTTGTAGGACCGATGGAAGATCAGCACGAACTGGACGGCAACATACAGCAGGAAGAGTGCCAGTGCCAGCAGACCCAGCGCGTGTAAAAGTTTTTTTGCCAGCGGGCGGTCCTGCCGGTTGCTCACAGTGCACCCTCCTTTCCGTTATTCCTCGTTGTGCAAAAAGGCCCGCACCAGCGTGCAGGCGCGCTCGGTGACATCCTCCTCATCCAGATAGAGCCACACCGCGTCGTTCTGACGGCGGAACCAGGTCAGTTGGCGCTTGGCGTAGTTGCGCGTTGCCTGCTTGAGACGCTCGGTGCATTCGGTCAGATTGGCCGTGCCCTCAAAGTACGGGAAGAATTCCTTGTAGCCGATGGCCTGCGCCGCCGTGCGGTAAGCATCGCGGTGGTCGTAGACCTGCCTTGCTTCGTCCAGCACACCGTTTTCGACCATTTCGTCCACGCGGCGGTCAATGCGGCTGTACAGCACTGCGCGGTCCCGGCAGGTCAGGCAGAGGCAGAGCGCATGGTAGGGTGCCTCGGCGGGCCTGGCCTCGCGGCGCTGGTCGCTCATGCGGCGGCCTGTGGCTTCAAACAGCTCCAGTGCGCGGATGACGCGCGGCAGGTTGTTGGGGTGGACCTGAGCGGCGTAGTCGGGGTCGATCCTTTGCAGCTCGGCGTAAAGTGCCGCGCCGCCCTCGGTGTCCGCCCGCGCCTGCAGCCGGGCGCGGATGGCGGGGTCGGTCTTTTCCGGGGCAAACGCCATACCGCTCAAAAGACTGGTGATATACAGCCCCGTGCCGCCCACGACGAGGGGCAGTCTGCCGCGGGCCGTGATGTCCCGTATCAGCGGGTCAGCGGCGGCGGTGAAGTCCGCCACGCTGTAGGGGGTCTCCGGCGACAGAAAGTCCAAAAGATAATGCGGTATCCCCTGCCGCTCCTCCGCGCTCGGCTTCGCCGTGCCTACGTCGAGATTTTTGTAAATCTGCATCGAGTCTGCGTTGATGATCTCGCCGTCAAAGGCTCTGGCCAGCGCGACGGAAAGTGCGGTCTTGCCGCTGGCCGTCGGCCCGCCGACGGCGACGACGCGGGGTTTAGACAAGTCGGCCAAACTGCTTTTCCAGCTCCTTCCGGGTGATTTTCAATACGCAGGGCCGCCCGTGCGGGCAGAACGGCGGGACCGTGCCGTCCATGATGCGCTGGGCCAGCGCGAGCATCTCGGCTGCGTTCGTGCGGTCTCCCGCTTTGATGGCCGCGCGGCAGGCGATGGAATGCAGCACCCACTCGGTCTTTTCACGCAGGGCGTCGCGTCCGCCGTCTGCGAGCTTTGCCGCCAGCTCCACGATCATATCCTCTACATCGTCCACCGGCACGTCCGCGGGCACGGCGCGCACGACAACCGTCGAGCCGCCGAAGTCCTCGGCCTCGATGCCGGCATCGGTCAGAAGGTCAAGGTTCTGCAAAACGGCCTGTTTTTCCGCGGCGGTCAGATTGACCTGCACAGGGACGAGCAGCATCTGGGACGGCACGCTGCCGTAGTCCCTGGCCAGCTGCTCAAACAGAATGCGCTCATGCGCAGCGTGCTTGTCGATAAGGCAAAGCTCACTGCCGCGCTCGGTGATGATATAGGTCTTGAACACCTCGCCGACAAGGCGCAGCGGCTCGCTTGCAGGCGGCGGGGTCAGCGTCGTCTGCTCGGGACGTGTGCTGACCATGTCGGGCAGGGCGCTTAAAGCATGCGGGTCATTCCGAACATAATCCGTCTCGGGGTCTGCTGCGGGGGCCTCGTCGGGCAGCTCCGGCAGGATGTCCAGCACCGTGTCATCGCTGACGGCGTGGGGCATCGGCTGCGGGGCGGGAATCGTTACGGGCTCCGACGCAGGCGTTTCAACCGCCGTCACCGGCGTGACCGGGGTCAGCGGTCTCGGTGCGGGCCCCGCCGTGTAGGCAGGCTTCGGGGACTGTGCTTCCAGCACGCCCGGGACAGGCTGTGTACCCTGTGCATTCTGAACGCCCTGCGCCGTCGGCAGCGGGCGCGCAGGCACGGGCGCGGTCAGACCGTTCAACGCGCGGTATTCTGCCGCGGACAGCGTCGTGAAGCCGCCCTTTTTCGGCTGGGCTGCAGCGGGCCGCGCGGCAGGTGCCGGGGCGGCGGGCTGCATCACGGTCTGCCCGGGCTTTTCTTCGGGCGCGGTGTGGCCCATCTCAAAGCGGCACTCGCCGCTGCCGGGCGTTGCCAGCGCGGCGCGCACGGCGCGGTAGACAGCGTCAAAGACGTCACTCTCTTTCGCAAAGCGAATTTCGGTTTTCGCCGGGTGGACGTTGACATCGACCATGTCGGGCGGCAGCTCCAGCATGAGCACTGCGCCCGGGAACTTGCCCTGCATCATCGTGCCCTTGTAGGCGTTTTCGAGCGCCGCCATCATTGTGCGGTTTTTGACGTAGCGGCCATTAACAAAGAAATGCTGCGCGCCGCGGCTGGCGCGGCAGGCACGCGGCGGCGTGACCAGGCCGGTCACATGGTACAGCTCGCTGCCGCCGTCCACGGGCAGCAGGTCGCGGGCAAATTCACGGCCCAGGACCGCGTAGACCGCACTGCGCAGGTCGCCGTCGCCGGGGGTCACATACTGCTGCTTGCCGTCGCGCAGATAGCGGAAGCTGATCTCCGGGTGGGACAGCGCCGCATGCAGGACGGTCTCAGCCACAAACGTGCCCTCGCTGGCGTCCTTTTTCAAAAACTTCATGCGGGCGGGCGTGTTGTAAAACAGGTCACTGACCGTGATGGTCGTGCCGACGGGGCGCGCACCGGGCTCCATCCCACGCTCCTCGCCGCCTTCGATGCGGTAGCAGCAGGCGTACTCGTCGGCCTCTGTGCGGGTCAGCACCTCGACGCGGGCAACGCTGGCAATGGAGGCAAGTGCCTCGCCGCGGAAGCCCAAGGTATGGATGTGCCCGAGGTCCTCTGCCGTCGCGATCTTGCTGGTGGCATGGCGGATAAACGCTTTATCGATATATTCCGCTTCTATGCCTGAACCGTTATCTACGATTTGCAGCTGCTGGATGCCGCCGCGCACCGCCGACAGCGTGATCTGCGTCGCGCCTGCGTCAATGGCATTTTCCAGCAGTTCCTTCGCCACGGAGGCGGGCCGTTCGACGACCTCGCCCGCCGCGATCAGCTCTGCGGTATGCTTGTCCAGTACACGAATTTCCGCCATGGTTTTCACCTGCCTTTAGTCTTTGTCCAGTGTATTTTTCAGCTCGTACAGGAAGTTCAGCGCCTCCAGCGGGGTCAGTGTCTCAATGTCTACATTGTGGAGCTTTTCGACGACCTCGCTGGGTACGCTGGGGTTGTTGTAAGCCTCGACGGTGTCAAAATCGAGCTGCATCGTGTTATTGCGTCCCGGTGCGCTGGCCTCCAGCTGGCGCAGCACGGCGTGGGCGCGCTTTGTCACGCTGCCGGGCAGACCCGCGAGCTTCGCGACCTCGATGCCGTAGCTGTCGTCGGCGGGGCCTGCCACAATGCGGCGCAAAAACGTGATGTCCTCGCCGCGCTTTTTGACGGCGATATTATAGTTTTTGACGCCGTGAATATCCTGCTCCATGCTCGTCAGCTCGTGGTAGTGCGTGGCGAACAGCGTCTTGCAGCCGATGTTCTCGCAGATAAATTCTACCACACTGCGCGCAATGCTCATGCCGTCAAACGTCGAAGTGCCGCGGCCAATTTCATCCAGAATCACCAAGCTGTCCTTCGTCGCGTTTTTCAGGATCTCCGCAACCTCGGTCATCTCGACCATGAAGGTCGACTGCCCGGCGGCGAGGTCATCCGACGCGCCGACGCGGGTGAAGATGGCATCCACCACGCCGATATGCGCCGCGGCGGCAGGCACAAAGCTGCCGATCTGCGCCATCAGGGCAATCAGCGCATTCTGGCGCATGTACGTAGATTTACCGGCCATGTTCGGGCCGGTGATGAGCAGCATCCGGTTCTCGTCCTCGTCGAGCATCGTATCGTTGGGCACAAACAGACTGCCCTTGAGCATCTGTTCAATGACAGGGTGGCGGCCCTCCTTGATCTCCATAACACCGCTCTCATCCACGTTTGGCATGACGTAGTTGTTTTGCAGCGCCGCCTCGGCAAAGCCTGCCAGCACATCGAGCTGGGCCACAGCCGATGCCGTGCGCTGAATGCGGACGACCTCGGCGGAGATCGACGAAAGCAGGTCGGCAAACAGCTGGTGTTCCAGAACCAGCAGACGCTCGTTTGCGCCGAGGATCTTATTTTCCAGCTCCTTCAGCTCGGGCGTGATGTAGCGCTCACCCGTCGTCAGTGTCTGCTTGCGGGTGAAGGTATCGGGCATCGAGTCGGTGTAGGAGCGGCTGACCTCGATATAGTAGCCGAACACCTTGTTGAAGCCGATTTTCAGCTTGGGGATGCCGGTTTCCTCGCGGTAGCGGGCCTCAAGGTTTGACAGATACCCCTTGCCGCCGTGCATGATGTCGCGCAGCTCATCGACCTCGCTGTTGAAGCCCGCGCGGATAGCGCCGCCGTCCTTCATGTTGGCGGGCGGGTCATCCACAAGGGCGGTCTGGATGTTCTGCAAGACATCCTCGAGCAGGTCGATCTGGTCAGCCAGCTGCGTCAGCAGCGGCGCACCGCAGGCCGCAGCCTGGGCCTTGACCTGGGGCAGCATGGCGCAGGTATCCCCCAGCGCCTTGACCTCGCGCGGGGTGGCGGAGCCGTAGAGAATGCGGGTCGTCAGCCGCTCAATGTCAAAGACATGGCCGAGGGCTTCTTTCAAATCGGCGCGGGCAATGCTGGCAGAATAGAGCGCCTGCACCGCACAGAGCCGCGCGTTGATGGCCTCGGCGTCCACAAGGGGCTGCTCGATCCAGGAGCGCAGCAGTCGCTTGCCCATCGAGGTTTCGGTCTTGTCGAGCACCCAGAGCAGCGTGCCGCGCTTCTCGCGCCCGCGCATCGTCTCGGTCAGTTCCAGATTTGCGCGGGTCACAGGCGACAGGCGCATATACTGTGCGTCGGCGTAGTTCTGCACGGTCTTGATGCGCTCAACGCCGTGCTTTTGGGTCTCGTGCAGGTAGTTGAGAAGCGCCGCCACAGCATACGGGACAAGCGCGTCCTTCTCATAGCCGAGGGTCGTGCGCCAGTCGGCGCCGAACTGGTCGGCCATGGTCTGCTCCATTACGGCGTCCTTAAAGCAGGCGTCCTCGCGCAGCTCGACCAGGGCGTTCGTGTGCTGCTTGATGTAGGTCGTGACATCTTTAAAGTCAAGCATCGGCGGGCAGATCAAAATCTCGCTGGGCATATAGCGGCACAGCTCGGTGATGATGGCTCCGCCGATTTTTTCAGCGTTCAGCTCGGTGGCGTAGGCCTCGCCGGTGGAAACGTCCGCAAAGCAGACGCCCGCACGCCAGCGGCCGCGGGTGCGCTTGCAGTAAATGCTCGCCAGATAGTTGTTTTTATCCTCGGACAGCATGCTGCTTTCAATGACCGTGCCGGGCGTGACAACACGGATGATGTCACGCTTGACAAGACCCTTGGCGAGGGCAGGATCCTCCATCTGCTCACAGATGGCAACCTTGTAGCCCTTAGCGACCAGGCGCGCCATGTAAGTCTCGTAGGAGTGGAACGGCACGCCGCACATAGGGGCGCGTTCTTCCTTGCCGCAGTTTTTGCCGGTCAGCGTCAGCTCCAGCTCCCGCGAAGCCGTCAGCGCGTCGTCGTAGAACATTTCATAGAAGTCACCGACGCGGTAGAACAGAATCTCGTTGGGATGCTGTTTTTTGATTTCAAAATACTGCTGCATCATGGGCGATACTGCTTGCTCGGCCATGTTTCACACTCCTGTTTTTGTCTGGTTGATACGTTGCTTTGTAGGGGCGGGCATTGCCCGCCCGCGGGCCGTTTGCCCGGGCTATGGGCGGCAACGGGAAGTGACGGGCGAGCAATGCTCGCCCCTACAGTTTCCTACCGCGCCTCAATCTTTAGTGGCAGCCACCGCAGGTGGAGCAGCTGCCGGTGCAGCCGCCGGTGGGGGCCTGCACGGTCATGGGGTCGCCGCCGTTCATAGCGGTGTTGATGATGGCGTCAATGTGGCTGACCATTGCCTCGCACTCGGCCTTGGCGGCGTTGTAGCGGACCATGCCCTCGCTGGCCATGATCTGGCTGTACAGGTCGTTGACGCGCTGGTTCAGCTCGGCCACGCGGGCTGCATCGGTCTCGGCCTTGGCACTCTCATTGTTCAGGTCGAGGCGGGCGAGGTTGAACTCACCGATCATGTTCTGCAGTTCCTCGTCCATGTCGTTCTCACGGCGGGCAGCGTCCAGCTCCAGGTAGCGGGGGTCAGTCTGCAGGGCAGCGGCGGCTTTCTTGAAAAGATCAATGCAATCCATTGTAAAATTCTCCTTATAAATTATAAATATAATGTATGGGTTTATTCAGCAAGCTCGCCCACCAGCAGTGCGGCGCGCGAGCCGGTGATGTGGACGTCGGCCCACTGGCCGATAAGACTTTCAGGAGCCTTGAACTCCACGACCAGATTGTTGTCGAGGCGTCCGTTGACGGTGCCCTCATTGCGGCCAGCAGCCTCGACCAGCACGCGGACGGTCCTGCCTGCCATGGCGGCGGTGGCGGCAAAGGCGAACTCCTCCTGCGTTTTCAGCAGGCGGTCCATGCGGGCGGCCTTCTCAGCGTGGGTCGTTGGGTCGGGCAGCTTGGCCGCCGGGGTGCCGGCGCGCTTGGAATAGATGAAGGTAAACAGCTGCATATAGCCCACCTCACGGATGAGGTCGAGCGTTGCGGCAAAGTCCTCCTCCGTCTCGCCGGGGAAGCCGACAATGATGTCGCTGGAGAAGGTCACACCGGGAATTTTTTCCTTGGCGTAGCGGATCAGATCCATGTACTGCGCAACGTTGTAGTGGCGGTTCATCTCCTTGAGCAGCCGGTCCGAGCCGGACTGCACGGGCAGGTGGATATGCTTGCACAGATGCTCCTGCGCGGCAATCGTGTCGATGAGCTTGCGGCTGGCGTCCTTCGGGTGGCTCGTCATGAAGCGGATCTGGTAGTCGCCGGGGACCTCGCACAGCAGGTTCAAAAGGTCAGCAAAGTCGATGGGATGTTCCAGCCCCTTGCCGTAGCTGTTGACGTTCTGGCCCAGGAGGGTGATTTCCTTATAGCCCTGCTCGACAAGCTGCCTGAACTCCGCCAGAATTGCGGCGGGCTCGCGGCTGCGCTCCCGCCCGCGGACGTAGGGCACGATGCAGTAGGTGCAGAAGTTGTCGCACCCGTACATGATGGGCAGCCATG
>ERZ827469.2184-NODE-2184-length-15394-cov-2.940413_pt1 | contig 15394 bp, 15 predicted proteins | sample MGYA00519917_ERZ827469 | MGnify/ENA primary metagenome ERZ827469 (study PRJEB31778, sample SAMEA3449314) | human gut metagenome | biome: human gut; feature: human-associated habitat; material: faeces | place: United Kingdom | collected 2010/2012 ... | reverse complement strand
CGATATAAACGCCCATTAAGGAAACGCCGTATTTTTTCAGCAGGTTCGATAGCTTATCGGGATCGTCTTTGTAATCGTCCAGATTGCCATCAAAGATTTCCACCGAAGTGTATCCCTTGGATGCGATTGCCTTAATGGCCTCTTCCATATCGCACATGGTCACATAGCGGACGTCCTTCGGGCAAACTACACCATTTCCGTGCCCGACCAGCGGGCCAAATGCATTGGTCATATAACCGACTTTCATGATATGTACGCTCCTTTCTTCAACGGGGTCTTACCCGTCCGCAGCCGGTAAAATATTTTTCTATATTTTTCTGACTGCTTACTATACTCGCTTTTTTACCTGAATTATCAAGAAAATAATCTGAGGAAAAATTCGCTTGAATTCAGTTTAGTAAATTTTACGTAATTTTCTTTTCACCTATACATTACCACTAAAAAACTCCAATGTCAACAACTTTTATGAAAATTGTATAGATTTTTTTCATGTAAAAATGTAAATCATCAAAAAATACCATAAGATAGGCATTTTTTGATGATTGTTATTGGGACATAATTTTCGCAAATCTATAAATTATAAAATTATTACTGCAAATCACATAAAAAATATTGACATTCTATCTATTTTGGTGCAAAATAAATATAGATTAACAGAAAAATTTACGCAACTATCTTTTAATCGCCCTTGATTCTTGTCTTTTTACATCATATTCGGCTTTATTTTCATTAGAAATTAGAAAAATCAAGAAAAATTATATAGTTTCGATGCTATAATCCTCTTGCATCAGCATAAAAACATTTTCCTTATATAATAGCAGTGCTTTTTCGATTGGTTTAACGATATATTAATCATGATGTAACAGTTTTTTGCCTTTCCAAGCAGCTTTATGGTTTGTATGATATGGATTTTGATACTGCTGAAATCGTTTCCGTTCTGCCATTGCTGTCTATAAGTGACAGACCAGTTTTCAAAAACGATTAAATTTTACAAAAAATGTAAAATTTAGTTTTGTTTTCTGAAAACGGAAATGTTTTCTCCATCGTCAAAACCATTTCAAGTTAATATTTCTTTTAGGAGGATTATTATGAAAAAGCTTTTATGCGCAATGCTGGCTGCTGTCATGGTGACTATGTCCCTGGCATCCTGCGGCAACAACGGCGGATCTTCTTCCGACACAAGCCCTTCCGATTCCCAGAGCAGCGAGAGCACCCCTGAAGGCTCTGCAACTACTGCTAATCCCGACGGTCCCATCGCAATCGTCGTCCCTGCCGCTGAACACGGCTGGATGGCCGGTATCGCTTACTTTGCAGAGCAAAAATGCAAAGAGATGGGCTTAGAGGAAGGCACCGGCTACAAGCTGGTCACTTCTGCCAACGTCAATGACCAGGCCAATCAAATTGAAGAGATGATCGATTTGGGCGCTTCCGCAATTGTTTTGCTGCCTCACACTGACGAAGTATCAGTAGCCGCGCAGAAAATTATGGATGCCAACATCCCACTCGTTGTCTTCGACCGTAAGGTAACCGGCGATTACACTGCTTACCTGGCCGGCGACAATCCTGGCATCGGCACTGAGAGTGCCAAGCTCATGGGCGAAAAATTGGGCGGCGAGGGCACCATCGCAGTCCTCAACGTTCCCAGCTCCGGTTCTGTCAGCACCGAGCGTGTCGACGCCTTCAAAGCCGAAATGGCGAAATCCTATCCCAACATTAAATTGGTCGACTTCACCGCTGACGACTTCACTCAGCAGTCCGGCCTGAAAACTGCCACCGACGTTTTGGTTGCAAATGAAAAACTGGATGCCATCTTCTCTATTGATGACGAGTCTTCTCTTGGCATCCTGCAGGCCATCAGCGATGCCGGTCGAACCGACATCAAATACCTGTCCGGCGCAGGCGGAAGCCAGACCTACTTCCAGAAGATCAACGAGGCCGAGGGCATTGAACTCTTCACCGCTACTTACAGCCCCAGCATGATCAAAGATGCCATTCAGGCGGCGAAGGACATCGTGGACGGCAAGGACGTCTCCAAAGATAACATCATCCCTCCGACCATTGTCACTAAGGACAACGTGAGCACCGTTCTCGACGCAAATTCCCCGTACTAAAATGAAAGCAGGGGCATCCCTGCTAAGCGGCGAAGTCCCCCGCTCCGGCGGGCGGGGGAACTTTTCCGCCGATTGCAGATCCACAAAAGGAGTTGATTCCTGTGACAGAGCAGACAAACCTGCAAAGCAATGAGATACCGATTGTTGAAATGAAAGGCATCAAGAAGTCCTTTGATCGCAACCAGGTGCTCCACGGCGTCGATTTTACGCTGAAAAAAAGGTCAATCCATGCGCTTCTGGGGGAAAATGGCACGGGAAAAACCACTTTGATGAACATTTTGGGTGGTGTGCTTCCTCGGGACGGCGGCAAGGTTTTTATCGACGGCGAGGAAATCACTATCACCTCCCCCTATATGGCGGCGGAACAGGGCATTGCTTTCATCCATCAGGAACTCACCCTTGTCAACGACATGAACATCTATGAAAATCTTTTCCTCGGCTGTGAGATCAAACACGGTATCGCTGTCGGCCGGAAAGAAATGGCGAAAAAAGCTGCGGAAATTCTCCGCTTGATGCAGGTAAACCTAAGTCCTCACACCATGGTCCGAGATTTGAACGCCTCCTACAAACAGGTGGTGGAAATCGCGCGGGCTCTGATGAAAAATGCGCGGGTCATCATCATGGATGAACCCACCGCATCTTTGACCGATGTGGAAATTGAACACATCTTCACCATTATGCGCTCTTTAAAGGAAAAGGGCGTCAGCTTTATCTTCATCTCCCATAAACTAAACGAAGTAATCGAAATCTGTGACGCATATACTGTCATGCGGGACGGCCGCGTGGTGGCCAGCGGATCAATCGACAACAGCGGCGAAGAGAAAATTACCGAAAACGACCTGGCAAAACACATGGTCGGCAAGGAACTCTCTTACGACGACCTTTACGTCCAGAGGGAATTGGGCGGCGTCCTGCTGGAGACCAAAAATCTCAGCAGAGAAAACGAATTTCACGACATCAATCTGACTTTACATAAAGGCGAAATTTTAGGAGTTACCGGACTCTTGGGCGACGGGCGAAGCGAGCTGTTCGCGACTATCTTTGGCTGTAACTCCAAGTATGGCGGACAAATCCTATTAAATGAAAAGGAAGTCAAACTCCATTCCACACGAAAAGCCCACCGTTTGGGTATCTCCTACGTTCCCCGAAACCGGAAGGAAAACGGCATCGTCAAAGACCTTTCAGTCTCCCACAACATGTCCCTCCCCATCCTCGACAAGCTGCGGAACTTTCTGTTCATCAGCCGAAAAAAAGAGCGTCAGTCCAACGAGTATTACGTCAATGCCCTGAACATCAAGGTCAGCGACATCAATAATTCCATTCTGAGCCTGTCCGGCGGCAATCAACAGAAAGCTGTTCTCGCCAAGGCTTTGGGTTCCCTGCCCCAGATCATCATTCTCGACAACCCCACCCAGGGCGTCGACGTAGGGGCGAAATTGGAAATCTACAGCATCCTCATGGAGCTTTCAAAGCAGGGAGTCAGCGTTATTGTGCTATCCAGCGAGGCTCAGGAGATCCTCCGGGTCTGCGACCGGATCTATGTCATGTGCGAGGGCGAAATCCGCAGGGAACTGAGCCGTTCCGAGGCCACTGAAGAAAAAATTATGGTACTTGCAACCGGCGGAACTCTTTCCGATGAAACGCAAACAGCCTAACAGACAAAATACAGGGAAAGGGCTCTCCCCTTCCAGGTTTGGAGACGGAGGAATCAATTATGAGCAATAAAACGGAAGCGGTCAAAGGGCCGTCCAAATTTGATTGGAAAAAATTCATCAGCAACAACACCGCTATCATCGCCTTCATCGTGTTGTTTATTTTGGCGGCAATCTTTCGTGGGCAGACCTTTTTGAAGCCCAGCAACCTGATTGGCGTTCTGCGAAATAATTCCATCATCGGCATCGTGTCTTTGGGCATGACATTGGTTATCATCGTGGGCGGTATCGATCTTTCGGTGGGTTCTCAGCTGGCTATTACCGGCCTTATCGCCCTGACCGTGTTCAACGCCACTCAGAGTATCCTGCTGACCATCCTCACCGCTGTCATCGTCGGCATAATTTTGGGCTCCTGCACCGGTTTCCTAGTGGCCCGGTTCAACATTCCCGCTTTTATCGTCACGCTGGGCACCATGACCATCTACCGGTCGGTGGCGCAGCAGCTTTTTAAAGGTGCAGGCCTGGTTGCCAGCGGTGATAAGGCCAAAACCTTTACAAATATCGCAAACTACAACCTTTTCGGTGTCATTCCCCTTCCGATTATCATTTGGCTGATTTGGAGCGTGGCCGTTTCCCTCTTCATGAGCCACACTTCGGCCGGCCGTCATATCTATGCCGTAGGCAGCAACGAAAAAGCTACCAAGCTCTCCGGCATCAACGTCCGTACCGTCAAAATCATCGCCTTTATGGTTTCGGGAATTCTCGTCGCACTGGCGTCTCTGGTGGAAGCCTCTCGTCTGGGAAGCATAAACTCCGCCAACTCCGGCTCTTCCTATGAAATGGACGCTATCGCGGCGGTCGTCATCGGCGGAACCAGCATGTCCGGCGGCCGGGGCCGCATTGTAGGGACGGTGTTCGGCACCCTGACCATCGGCATCATCAACAACATGATGACGTTGATGGGGGTCCCCCCTTTTCTGGTGGGAGCTGTCAAAGGCCTTATCATCATCGTCTCGGTCCTGCTGCAAAAACGGCTGGACACCAAAGAAGCGGCATAACGCTGTTTCTTTGGCATCGCGTTTTCCTTCCTTTTTAAGCATAGAATATGACAAAACCCTCTTTCTGCTGTCTGAGCATTGCAGCAGAAAGAGGGTTTTGTCATATTGTGAATAATATTTTCCGAATAGCTTGACATTTTCGACATTATTCGTCAAACCGAACGCACGTTTCGACAAAAAAGGCCCAACCTATTGCTGTATACTATAGAAAACTTGAACATATCGTAAGAATTTGTATGATATTTTCGTATTCAAACTTTGTATACAGGTTGAAATATATTCTCAAATATATTATTACAGGATATTTTATAATATAATATTACCATCAGTTCATACGGCAAAAATGAATTGTATCCGCGGTTTTCACAGCAATTGGATCATCTCTGGGAGGTTCGCAACATGGCAAATTTTGTTCCGAAAAAACCACAAAAAGTCGAAAAGGACGTGATTTCTATGCGGATTGATATGGATTTGTTGAACAAAGTGGATTACCTCGCCAGCGACATCGGAATCAGCAGGAACGAACTGCTCAATCAATGCATTACCTTTGCATTGGATCATGTGAATCATTGGAAGGACTAAGTAAATGAGGTGCGTACCGTGGCGGAGTATTGTCTGGACTGTTTCAACAAAATAGAGCATACCAACTTCAAAGAAAACCAAGTGATCCAGTCCCAGTACCCCTCTATCTGTGAAGGCTGCAAGCAACCCCAAAAAGTGGTGATCCGTGTCCGACGTTCTGTTTTTAACCGTTTCAGAGGAAAGTAGAGGCCATTTTTCTAAAAATACCTCTCCCAAACAGCCTAAATTTGTCATAAAATTCCTTGATTTTTTGAATCAATTGTGATATACTACTAATAGTTAATAATATGAGTATGATAGAAAGGCTGGGATTCATCCCGGTCTTTCGTTTATGTTGGGCAAAACTTCACCCAACATAATTGGGCCCGGCGGAGTTTTGCCGCCCGTCGTCATATTGGAAAGGTGTGAGTGCTCTGTGAATAAAAGTCAGATCATTGAAACGGTCTGGAATTTGGCAAAACCCATTACCGATGAGCTGGAGCTTACCTTGTGGGACGTCCGGTTCGAAAAGGAAGGTGCCAGTTACTTTCTGCGCATCGTCATTGACAAGGAGGGAGGCGTGGACATCGATTCCTGTGAGGCCGTTTCCCGCCGGATCGATCCCATCTTGGATGAAGTGGACCCCATCGAAGTCAGTTATTACCTGGAGGTCTGGTCCGCAGGGCTTGAACGGGACCTGACACGGGATTTCCACTTTGAACAGAATATCGGCAAGCCCGTGACAATCGGTTTATTTACCGCCTTAAACGGCAGCAAAGAACCGGTGTGCACGCTGAAGGAATATAAGGGCAAAAGTATTGTAGCCGTTGACCCCGAGGGCCAGGAACACGAATGGAAGCTTTCGGAACTCCGGTTTGTGCGGCAGTATTTAGAAATTGATTTTGGAGGAAAATAGAAAATGAATAACGAGTTTTTTGACGCACTGGAGCTTCTGGAGACCGAAAAGGGCATCGAAGCGGACTATCTCATCGAGAAAATCAAAAACGCTATTGTCATCGCCGTCAAAAGAGACTACCAGGTCACCGAGAATGTAAACGTGGTCATCGACCCCGATACCCGAAAGTTTGGCGTGTCCATCGTCAAGAACGTGGTAGACGAAGTGGAAGAACCGGAAACCGAAATCACTTTGGATGAAGCCCTCAAATACAGCAAACGCGCCAAAGTGGGAATGCCGGTGGAAATCAAGCTGGATCCCAAACAGTTCGGCCGCATCGCCGCTCAAACCGCCAAGCACGTCATCCGTCAGGGCATCCGTGAGGCCGAACGTTCCCAGATGATGGAGCAGTTCCAGAATAAGGTCTACGAAGTGGTCACTGCCACAGTGCAGAAAATCGAGCCTGCCACCGGCAACGCCACGGTGGAGATCGACAAGAACGAAATCCTGCTTTTTAAAAACGAACAGCTCCCAGGCGACGACCTGCGGGAAGGCGACCGCATCAAAGTCTACGTCGTCGATGTGGTGAACTTAGAAAAACGCTGTTCATTAAAGATTTCCCGGACGCATAAAGATCTGGTAAAGCGCCTGTTCGAGCTGGAAGTCCCTGAGATTTTCGACGGCACCATCGAAGTGAAAGCCATCTCCCGGGAAGCAGGTTCCCGCACCAAAATCGCCGTCTGGAGCAAAAACCCCGACGTGGATCCCATCGGCTCCTGCATCGGCCCCAAGGGAAGCCGTATCTCCGCTATTGTCGACGAGCTGAAAGGCGAAAAAATCGACATCGTCAAATGGAATGAAGACGACGCAGATTTTATTAAGGAAGCCCTCTCCCCCGCCACTGTGATTTCAGTGAGCATTCTGGACCCCCAGGAAAAAATCTGCCGGGTCATTGTCCCCGACAACCAGCTTTCCTTGGCCATCGGAAACCGGGGCCAGAACGCGAAGCTCGCCGCCAAACTGACTGGCTACAAAATCGATATCCGCTCTGAGAGCGAAGCGGAGGACGAGGAAGATCCTTTGCTCGCTGACGAACCTCAAGAACCCGTTTCGATGGAAGCGGAAGAAATAACCGAGTAAAAGGCCCGGCGCCTTACCCCACTTCAGAAAGGAATGGTCATAGCGATGAAACGTGTCCCACTGCGTATGTGTGTAGGCTGCGGCGAAATGAAAGACAAGCGTGAGCTTACACGGGTTGTAAAATCCAAGGAGGGCGAAATTTCGTTGGACCTTACCGGCAAAAAGGCGGGACGCGGCGCCTATGTTTGCCCCTCTCTCGAATGCCTGAAAAAGGCGAGAAAATCCCGCCGGATTGAGCGCAGTTTCAGCTGCAAGATACCCGACGAGGTCTACGACCTGATGGAACAGGAGATGGCAAAGCATGAATGACCGCTTTTATGCAACCTTATCCCTTTCCATGCGGGCCAAAAAACTTCTCTACGGCTTCGACACCGTCAAAGAAGGGGTGCAAAACGGAAGCGTTAAGCTGCTGCTCACTGCTTCCGACCTCTCTTTAAAAACCGTAAAGGAAGTCGCTTACCTTGCCGGCAAGCACACGCTCCCTCATCTGCCAATTCCCAAAACCATGGAAGAAATCGCCGGGGTGATCGGAAAAAAAACCGGCGTCATCGGAATTGCGGACCAGGGATTTGCTGATAAACTAATGCTCATCCACAACGAAACGGAGGAACCCAATATATGACGATAAAATACAAAGTAACCGATGTTGCCAAAGACCTCAGCGTGACCAACAAGGAAATTATCGAGCTGGTTGCGAAATACTTTGGCGGCGAACCGAAAAAAGCTACCACTGCTTTAAGTGAAGAGGAGTTAAATGTCGTCTTCGAATACTATACCCAGAAAAATGAAGTGAAAGATTTTAACGCCTACTTCAATTCTCGGGTGGAAAAACCAAAAGAGGAAAAAAAGCCGGAGCCCAAGGCCGAAAAGCCTGCGGAGAAAGCTCCTGCGCAAAAAACTGCGGCAAAGACCGCGCCGGCAGAAAAGAAGGCTCCAAAAGCTGCGGAAAAACAGGCTCCCGTCAAAGCGCCTGCACCGGAGAAAAAGCCTGCGCCTAAAGCAGAGTCTGCAAAACCCGCCGCTGCTGAAACTTCCCGCCCTGCGGCGAAGGAAGCGCCTAAATTCGATCCCAACAAAAACGGCCGCTTCGACAAAAAGCCTCAGTTCGATGCTCCCAAACCCAAACAACGTCCTGAACATAAACCCCAGCCACAAAAACAAACTGTTTTTGTGGGCCAGAACCGCCCCACAGGCCCCGCCGTCACCAGCAACGAGCCGGTGGAGAAAGAGCGCACCGTCCGCCACGTGGATACCAGAACAGTGGACGTAAACCTGGACAAATACAACGAGCACTATGAGCAAATCGCTCCTCAGGGCCGTATCAAGGACAATCAGCAGAAAAAACAGAAACTGAAACAGAAGTCCCAGATGAAAAATAAGGCCAAATTCTCCACCAAGCGGGAGACCGAGGCCGAAAAGCTCCAGCGCCTCGCTTTAGAGCGCGCCAGAAAGCAGCAGCTCAAAGTCCTTATCCCCGATGAAATCACCGTTTCGGAGCTGGCTTCCCGGTTAAAAGTCACCGTCACCGACGTTATCAAAAAGCTGATGATGCTGGGTGTCATGGCGGCACAGCACGAAGTCATCGACTTTGACACCGCCTCTCTGGTGGCCATGGAATACAACGCCAAAATCGAAAAAGAGGTCATCGTCACCATCGAAGAAAAACTCATCAACGACGAGGAAGACGATACCGCAGATCTGCAGGAGAGAAGTCCCGTCGTGGTGGTCATGGGACACGTTGACCACGGTAAAACCTCATTGCTGGACCGGATCCGCAACGCCCACGTCACTTCGACCGAAGCCGGCGGCATTACCCAGCATATCGGCGCATATAGAGCCAAGGTGGGCGACCGCTACGTCACCTTCTTAGATACCCCCGGACACGAGGCCTTTACTTCGATGCGTGCCCGCGGCGCCGCCGTCACCGATATCGCTGTACTGGTTGTCGCCGCCGACGACGGCATCATGCCTCAGACCGTCGAGGCCATCAACCACGCCAAAGCGGCAAACGTCTCCATCATCGTCGCCATCAACAAAATGGATAAACCCACCGCCAACCCGGATAAAGTCATGCAGGAACTGACCGAATACGAGCTGGTTCCCGAGGATTGGGGCGGCGACGTCATCTGCGTCCCCGTTTCCGCCGCCACCGGTATGGGCATCGACAACCTGCTTGAAATGATTACCGTCGTAGCAGACGTACAGGAATTAAAAGCCAACCCCAACCGTCTCGCCAAAGGTACCGTCGTCGAGGCCCGTCTTGACAAAGGCCGCGGCCCTGTGGCTACTTTGCTTGTTCAGAACGGAACTTTGCACACCGGCGACGTGCTCATCGCCGGAACCTCTGTCGGCCGTGTCCGCCAGATGATCAACGACCGGGGCCAAGTGGTCACTGAAGCAGGCCCCTCCATCCCCGTTGAGATCACCGGTATGGCGGAAGTTCCCGCCGCAGGCGACATCTTCAACGCCGTCGAAGACGAGCGCCTGGCCCGCGAACTGGTGGAACAGCGCCGTCAGGAACAGAAGGAAGAGCAGTTCAAAGCCTACCAGAAGGTTACATTGGATAACCTGTTCAGCCAGATTGCCGAAGGCGAGATGAAAGAGCTTTCCATCGTCGTCAAAGCAGACGTTCAGGGCAGCGCCGAGGCCGTCAAACAGTCGCTGGAGAAGCTCTCAAACGAAGAAGTCCGCGTTCGCGTCATCCACACCGGAGTCGGCGCTATCAACCGCTCCGACGTCATGCTGGCTAACGCCTCCAACGCCATCATCATCGGCTTTAACGTCCGTCCCGACCCCGTGGCGAAGGAAGACGCCGCTCAGGAAAACGTGGAAATGCGGATGTACCGCATCATCTACGACGCCATCGACGACGTCAAAGACGCCATGAAGGGTATGCTTGCCCCCAAGACCCGAGAAGTGGAACTGGGACGCGCAGAGGTCCGCCAAGTCTACAAAATCACCGGCGTCGGCGCGGTGGCAGGCTGCTACGTCCTGGAGGGCAAGGTGGCCCGCGACGCGCTCATCCGCATCGTCCGCGACGGCATCGTCATCGTCGAGGACAAAATTGATTCGCTGAAACGTTTCAAAAACGACGCCAAGGAAGTGGCTCAGGGCTACGAGTGCGGTATCGGTCTCGACAAGTTCAACGACATCAAGGAAGGCGACATCTTTGAGTCCTTTATCATCGAGGAATACCGCGACTAGTTGCGGAAAGAATAGAACTAGTCCGCCCATATTGGGCGCCTCAGTAAAATGAACACAGGTTGCGGCGGAACTTCATTTCCGCACATCCGCCGGGCCAAAGGCGTAGGAAAGCTGCGCCTTTGGCCCGTTTTGGAAATTTGAAGTGAAAAAGAAAGGACCTGTTCGCAGGAACGGTATGCCTATATGCCAAACTATAAAGTCGGACGCCTGTCCGAGGATATCAAGCGGGAGATGAGCGCCCTCATCCGGGAGCTCAAGGATCCCCGGGTCTCTAAAATGCTCAGCATCGTCCGATGTGAGGTATCAAACGACCTGTCTCACTGTAAAGTAAACGTCAGCGCCCTGGAGGGCGAGGCGGCCACCAAAGAATCCGTCAAGGGACTTACCTCCGCCAGCGGATTTCTGCGCCGGGAGCTCTCAAACCGCCTTCACCTGCGGAAATGTCCGGAGCTTCATTTCATCGCCGACAGCTCTATCGCCTACAGCGCTAAAATCAACGACATTTTAGAGCATCTGGATCATCACGGTTCGGATGAATAACAAACCGACTCGCCGACCCGGAACCTTATTGTTTGAAAGATAAAAGACAGCGCAGGAAAAACGCCCTTTGGGGCGGCATCGAGAAAGGACAGCGGATTCATATGAGAATTGATCGGAAGGAAACGGCTGCGAGGCTTCTGAAACAGGATGATATCCTCATCCTCTGCCACCGCAATCCCGACGGTGATACCCTGGGAAGCGGATATGGGCTTCATTTTGCCCTGAAACAGCTGGGAAAGCGTTCCCGCGTGCTCTGCAGCGATCCGATTCCGCCAAAAATGGAGTATCTGAGAGGAAAAGAAAGCTTTTCTGATTTTCCTCCCCGTTTTGTGGCCACAGTGGATATCGCCGATGAACAGCTTTTCGGAGACGCACTTTCCCCCTACCGCGGCAAAGTGGATTTGGCTATCGACCATCACCCGTCCAATTCCCTGTTCGCTAAGGGGACTCTTTTACACGCCGAGGCCGCCGCTACCTGCGAAATTATTTACCATCTGCTCTTGGAGATGGGAGTCACCGTCACCCAGCAGATCGCCGATTGCCTTTACACCGGAATCGCGACCGACACCGGCTGCTTCAAGTTTGCAAATGTCACCCCTGATACCCACCGTATCGCCGCCTCTCTCATCGAAATCGGCTGCCAGTTTCAGCAGATCAACAAGTGCCTCTTTCAATCGAAAACATTAGGGATGATAGAGTTGGAACGGCAGGTTCTCAACACTCTGGAATTCCACGACGAAAACCGCATCGCCCTTATCTGCGTCAGTCTTCAGATGCTCCGGGAAACCGGCGTCTCGGAGGCAGAACTGGACGGTATTTCCGGCATTCCCCGCCAAATCGAGGGAGTTCAGGTAGGCGTCACCATCAAAGAGCGCGCTCAAAACGAATACAAGCTGTCCGTCCGCAGTTCCGAACTGCTGGACGCTTCCAAATTCTGTGCCCTGTTCGGAGGAGGCGGCCACGCCCGGGCGGCGGGCTGCACCATCTGCGGTTCCCTGCCCCAAGTGCGGGAAAAAGTCCTTACCGCCTTACAGGAGGCGCTTCCCCAATAAAAATCTCGCCCTGCGTGCAGTCCGATTGCAGTGCCGCGCGCGGCGGCAGAACGGAGTTCCCCCATGACCCTTCCATCCAACTTAAACGGAATTCTCTGTATCCATAAGCCCCAGGATTTCACCTCCTTCGACGTGGTGAAAAAACTGCGGGGCATGACAAAAATCAAAAAAATCGGGCACGCCGGTACCCTGGATCCCATGGCAACCGGCGTACTTCCTGTCTTTTTTGGTACCGCTACCAAGGCCTGTGATATCCTCCCCAATCAGGATAAGCGGTATACCGCCGCATTCCAACTGGGGCTTACCTCCAACACCCAGGACATCTGGGGCGAGGTGCTCTCCCAGCAGGAAAGCCATTTGACAAAAGAGGACATTCTGATGGTGCTCCCCCGTTTTCGCGGCGATATTCAGCAGGTTCCCCCCATGTTTTCCGCCGTCCAGGTAAACGGGCAGCGGCTTTACGATCTGGCCCGCAAGGGCATCGAGGTGGAGCGCAAACCGCGTCCTGTCCGCATCTTAGGCTTTGAACTCATTTCCTTCGACGAAGAAACCCAGTCGGGCATCGTAGACATCGGCTGTTCCAAAGGTACATATATCCGCACCCTGATAAACGATCTGGGCGAGGCGCTGGGTCCGGGCGGCGTTATGACCGCTCTTACCCGCACAGAAGCCGCAGGATTTGCTTTGCACGACTGTCTGACCTTTGACGAGGTGGAAGATCTTCTCCGCTCAGAGCGCCTTGCAGAGCGAATTCTGCCGGTGGAAAAAGTGTTTGAAACCTACCCGGCTGTTCATCTGAACGCTGTTCAGTCCAGTAAATTCCTAAACGGCGTCCGTCTCGATCTCAAACGGGTCATTCATCCAAAAGATGCGGTTACCTGCCGGATATATGACTCAGAAGGCAGCTTTCTCGGACTGGCCGACTGCTGTCATGACACCATGGAACTGGTTCTCCGGAAATTCTTTATCGAAAGGAAGTAAACGCTTTGCGCACCTACGATTCTATTCCTTCCCTTCAGCGGGATACATCGGTGGCACTGGGGCTGTTCGACGGCCTTCACCGGGGCCATCAGCAGGTGATTTCTAAAGCGGTCTCCTTTGGAAACGGCTTGACGCCGTCGGTTTTTTCTTTTGATTACGACAATCCCGACCTGGTCACCAAGCCTGATTTCAAAAACCTCCTGTCCCCCACTCTGAAAGTTCGTTTGCTTCAAACGCTGGGGACGGAAATTTTCATTCACCCGCCCTTTTCTTCTATCAGGGATCTGACCGCGTCCTGTTTTTTAGAGGAAATCCTTTTCCATTCGCTTCGCGCCAAAGCCATTTTCTGCGGTTACGACTACCGATTTGGCCGCAACGCTGAAGGGGATGCCCAAATGCTGCAGAAATTCTGCGCATCCCACGGCATCTACTGCGAAGTCGTGCCCGCCTTGACAGAAAACGGCGCTCCCATCAGTTCCACTCGCATTCGGGACTGCATCCATAAAGGCGAAATGGAATGCGCACAGAACATGTTAGGCTATCCTTATACCATCGATTTTCCTGTTTCACAGGGCCATAAGCTGGGCCGCCGCCTGGGCTTTCCCACCATCAACCAACCCTATCCAGAGGGAAATATCCTCCCACGATTTGGTGTCTACGCCGCTATTGCAGAAATCGACGGCAAAAGCTATATGGGCGTGACCAATATCGGCGTTAAGCCGACTGTGGGCAGTGACAATGCTCCGGCAGCGGAAACCTACGTAATTGGTTACGAGGGCGACCTCTACGGCAAACAGGTTCCCCTGTCCCTGATTCGCTTTGTTCGGCCGGAACAGCAATTCGGCTCGGTGGAAGAATTAAAACAACAGATTGCCCGGGATACCGATGAAGTCATCCGGATCTTACAGAAGAACCGTTTTAATAAGGAGTGTCCCCTCGTTATTCAAGCGCGACAGGAGCGCTAGCTCCTAGTGGTTCAGTCCTCATGGAATCCTCCTACATTCAGTTGTGGTTATAAAAAGCCAGAAGGACGACCTTCCGGCTTTTCTTTTTTTGTATATGCCTCCAAACAATTGGATTTTTCCTTTCAGCAAACGGGCGGCAATCATCTCCGCTCATTTTACAGAATACACTGTAGGGAATATTGTTGATCGGAGGTTTTTTCATGAATCCTATTGCAGATTCCACCCATTACCCCTTTCCGCTCATGCTCCTTCCCTATTCCTATGATGCCCTTTCCCCGCATATCGACGCCTGTACGCTCCATTTTCATCATGACCGGCACCTGAAAACCTATGTGGATAACCTGAACAAAGCTTTGGCTCCATACCCTGATTTACATAACTGGACGCTGTATCAGCTTTTGACGAACTTGGAAAAATTGCCCGCAGAAATCCGAACAAGCGTGAAAAATAATGGCGGAGGCGTCTACAATCACCAACTTTATTTCGATTCCATGACAGGGAACCAAAATACGCCCGATCCCATTTTGATGCAAGCGCTTCAAAATGCTTTTGGGTCTTATGACGAATGGAAGAAAAAGATGGCGGATGCCGCCGCCTCGGTTTTCGGCTCCGGATGGGCATGGCTTGTATCCAATGACGACGGTACACTGCGGATCGTCACGACTCCTAACCAAGATACGCCGCTTCCTCTGCGTCCGCTGCTGTTAATCGATGTCTGGGAACACGCCTATTACCTGCAATACCAGAATTTGCGGGCTGAATACATCAAAAACTGGTTTTGTGTGATCGATTGGGATAAAGTGAAAAACCGGTATCTGGGGAGATAAGCCATCAGGGAAGGTTTATTTTACTACGCGACGGTTTCACTTTGCAAAACCTGTTTCGCAATAAAAAAGCGTTTTGGTGGAATACTAGCCTTGAGGTGATAACATTGGCGAAAAAAGGAATGAAGCGGCCAGAAATCAACCATGGCTCTAAAAATGACGTTGATCCTGTTCCAGAAATCCAGGGGCGGGCCAAAACCACCAAAGAAAAGGCAAAACCGATAACCGAAAAATAAGAGGTGTAAAAATGGGAAAGAAAATTATGGACGATCACAAACCCCAAGGGATGAAAATTGCCGATCATGAAACGCCCACTACCAGTCAAAATCAAAACCAAAATCACAATACCCATAAAGAATCAATGGGCCCCAACACCAAACGGTAATCTCCCCGGACATTTTAACAGAACTC
>ERZ827469.2183-NODE-2183-length-15395-cov-3.820143_pt1 | contig 15395 bp, 14 predicted proteins | sample MGYA00519917_ERZ827469 | MGnify/ENA primary metagenome ERZ827469 (study PRJEB31778, sample SAMEA3449314) | human gut metagenome | biome: human gut; feature: human-associated habitat; material: faeces | place: United Kingdom | collected 2010/2012 ... | reverse complement strand
CGCAAGGCGCGCGCGTCACCTTCGAGGGGTAGCCCTTGCGTTTCGCTCCGTTCGGCGGATTCATCGCGCCGTGCGACCTTGCGAGTCGTGCGGCGCTTCTGTTCGCGGTCGGCCGCGCTTCGCGGATATCGGGCGTTTTCCCTCGGTCGGCCGTGCTTCGGCGCTCGCGGCCATCCGCCTGCGGCCAGCCGCGTTTCGGCCGCTGCGGTCGTCTCTTCTCCGATCAAACGCGCTTCAGCGGTCGCAGCCGTTTCTTGGGGCGCGAGACTTTCTTCACCGAGCCGTCGGTGAGAACTTCCACCACGTCGTCGTAGATGGCGCGCGCCCTCTCGCCGATCTCCTTGTCTTCATGATAGTGGCCGAAAAACCATCTGTCGTATTCGAGTTTTCGTTCGACGTCGAACAGAAACCGGGTCATTTCGTCGTTTCCGTAGTCGGCGCGTAAGGCGTGCTGGAAGTTGGCGGGTGCGCAGTGGGTAATCACGAGGTCGGCCTTCCATGCCATCGCATCAAGCGTCTCCCAGGCGTGCGCTCGGTCTTCGGCGTCGGGCATCTCCTGCGGCCACCAGCTTTCGCCTTCCGTGCGGAACTCGATGTCGTGGGAGCGCGCGCCGCCCATGCAGAAGACCTTTCGCCCTGCGATGTCGAACGCCTCGCCGCGCATCAGGTGGAGGATCGAGTCGTTGATGCGGTGAACGCGTCCGCCGTGCCACATCTCGACCGGCATTTCGTCCAGTCGGTCGAAGTTCTCGTGGTTGCCGTCGACGAACAGCGTGGTGAAGGGTTTTTGCGCGAGCCAGCGCAGCCAGTATTCTTCGCGCCCTGTAGATTGAACCGGGTGAAACACCAGCCCGAAGTCCCCCGCGATGATGAGGTAGTCGTCCTTGTCGAGCTTGCGCGAATCGAACCTGTCGGCCGAGAGCTTGCCGATGTCGTAGTCCCCGTGCGTGTCGCCGGTCACGAACAAACGATTCGCCATGCTTCCCCCTTTCTCGCGCTTTCCGCCTGCGCTCCACGTGCCTTCTATTTCAATGATTCTAGCGGAGGCTTTCGGACGATTTGCGAAAAACGAGACAAGAGTGGGACGGGGTGCCGGGTGCCGGTATCATAGGCGCCTATGAATGAGAAGAAGAACATGGAGCTCCTCGCCCCCGCAGGCGGGATGGAGCAGCTGCAGGCGGCGATTCGGTTCGGCGCCGATGCGGTGTATTTGGCGGCAGATCGATTCGGGATGCGTGCCCGTGCGGCGAACTTCGCGCTCGAGGACATTCCTCGGGCGGTGGAGGTCGCCCATGCGGCGGGCGTGAAGGTGCACGTGACGTGCAACGTGCTCATGAACCCGACCGACATCGACGAGCTGCCCGTGTACCTGCGTGAGATCGACGCGGCGGGCGTTGACGCGCTCATCATCGGCGACCTCGGCGCGTTCGCGTTGGCGCGTGAGCACGCCCCTCATGTGGAGCTGCATGTGAGCACCCAGGCGTCGGTGGCCAACGCGGCGGCGGCTCGCGTGTGGCACGGCCTCGGGGCCAAGCGCGTGGTGTGCGCGCGGGAGATGAGCCTTGCCGACATCGCCCGGCTTCGCCAGGACGCCCCGACCGATTTGGAGATCGAGGCGTTCGTCCACGGAGCCATGTGCATGGCGGTTTCGGGGCGCTGCCTCATCAGCAGCTATCTCACGGGTCGTTCGGGCAACAAGGGACACTGCACTCAGCCGTGTCGCTGGAGCTACACGCTCGAGGAGGAGAAGCGCCCGGGCGAGCATTTCCCCATCGAGCAGGACGATCGCGGGACGTTCATCATGAACGCGAAGGACCTCAACATGATCGCGCATCTCGACGAGCTTGCGCGAGCGGGCGTCGATTCCATCAAGATCGAAGGGCGCAACAAGAAGGCGTTCTACGTCGCCACGGTGGTGGGGGCTTATCGCCGTGCGCTCGACGGGGCGTCTGCTGAGGAGGTTGCGTCCGAGCTTCTCTCGGTGTCGCATCGCCCGTACAGCACGGGGTTTTATTTCGATGAAGCGGACCAAGCGCCTGACTTTGACGGTTACGAGCAGGAGGCCATGCACGTCGCCGATGTCGTCTCGTGCAAGCAGATGGGCGACGCCTCATATTATGTGACGACGCGTTGTCGTAACCGTTACGCGGAAGCGGATGAGCTTGAGGTGCTGGCTCCGTTTGCGCCGGTGTCGAAGGTCGTCGTGCGTAACCTCGCATGGCTTCCCGACCCGACCGACGAGGAACCCGTGCCGAGCCCCGTGCCCGTCGCCGTCGCCAACCGGTCGTGCAACCTTTACCGCTTCGAGGTCGCCGCGCCTATCGCCGCCGGTTCCTTCCTGCGCGTGCGCACGTACCGCCGCTCGGCGCGTCACGCCTGAGAGCGGGCTGCAGCGGTTCTCGCCGCCGCCTTGCCCGATGCGCCCGCGTCTTTTGCGCGCCTGCGGTTTCGCAGGACCTTCGCGAGCGCGAAGCGTCCCGAGGGCGAACTTGTAAGCGTTTGGCTCGAAGGCGGTGCTTATAATCTTTGCGAATTTCATTCGCTTTTGCCCTTTACGTCTCCGAGGAGGAATCGAACATGGCTGCCGATATCGAGAAGCTCAGGATCAAGGACGAGCGCCTGAGGCGCGTGCTCGAAGGGGAGGAGTTCCTCGTTTTCGACGGAGGGCTCGGCACCATGATTCAGAAGGCGGGGCTTGACGGAGCGACGAACCCGCCCGACCTGCTGAACCTGACCAACCCCGAGGCCATCGAGGGAATCGCCCGCGCTTACGTCGAGGCGGGAAGCGACGTCATCACCACCAACACGTTCGGCTCCAATGCGAAGAAGCTTGCGGGCAAGGCGAGCGTCGAGGAGGTTTACGCGGCGGCTGCCCGCATCGCCCGCAATGCGGGGGCTCGCTACGTCGCAGGCGACATCGGGCCGACAGGGGAGCTGATAGGAGCCCTCGGTACCCTCTCCTTCGACGACGCCTACGATCTGTTCGCCGAGCAGGTGCGTGCCGCGGATGCGGCGGGCTGCGACCTCGTCATCGTCGAGACCATGGCCGACTTGCGCGAGGCCAAGGCGGCCGTCCTCGCCGCCGTCGAGAACACGGATCTTCCCGTTTTCGCCACCATGACCTTCGGCGAGACGGGCCGAACGTTTCTGGGGACGACGCCCGCCATCGCCGCCGTCACGCTTTCCTCGATGGGCGTCGCGGCGGTCGGCGTCAATTGCTCGCTCGGTCCCGACAAGCTCGTCGAGGTGGTTCGCGAGGTCGTGCGATACGCGCGTTGCCCGGTCATGGCGCAGCCGAACGCGGGCCTGCCCCGCATGGTCGACGGTGAGACGGTCTACGACGTCGACCCCGCGAATTTCGCGCGTTCGATGGAGGGCATCATCGCCGCCGGCGCGACCATCGTCGGCGGATGCTGCGGTACCTCGCCTGCGTTCATCGAAGAGCTTCGCTCGGTCGTTGACGCCGCTGCGCCGAAGACGCGCGCTTGGGAGCGCTCCCTGGTGGCCGCAAGCGCTCGAGGCCTGGTCGTTTTGCCGGAGGGACGCGGGCGTGTGGCCATCGTCGGGGACCTGACCAACGTTGCGGGCGATGAGGACCTCGAGGAGGCCCTGCGCGAAGGCGACTACGATGACGTCGCTTCTGAAGCGTCCGATCAGGAGGACGAGGGTGCGGACATCGTTGGCGTGAGCGCTGCTTTGCCGGGCGTTGACGAGGCCGGGGCGCTTTGCGGCCTGGTTGAAGAGCTGGAGGGGATGGTCTCCCTTCCCCTGTGGATAAACGCGCATGACCCCGCCGCTCTCGAGGCGGGCCTTCGCGGGTACGCGGGCAAGCCGCTCGTGGGCCCTGTCGACGGTACGGCCGGAAGGCTTGAGGCGACGCTTCCCCTTGTGCGCAAATACGGTTGCGGCATGGTCGTCGCGATGCCCGACGAGGGCGGGACGCCGGCGACCGCCGAGGAGCGCGTTCGCGTTGTCGAGCGTGTCATCGCCGCCGCTGAGCAGGCGGGCGTGCCCCGGTGCGACATCGTCGTCGATTGCTCCGCTTTGCTCGGAGCGGGAGACTCCGCCGAGGCCGAGGTCGTGCGCGCCCTCTCCCTGTGCAGGCTCCTTGGCGTGCGCACGATGCTCTCCGTTCCCGCCGAGGGTTCAGGCGTGTTCCCCAACGCCGACGATGCTTCGGCGTTTCTCGCTGCGGCGCTTGACGCGGGGCTCGACCTGCCTGTTTTCGACGCGCGATCAGAGCGTTATCGCGAAGTGGTTGAGGCATCCGAATGAGGAAGCTGCGGCGGGGAAGCTATGGCAAGAAAGCTGCGCTAAGGAAGCTTCCGGGCCGAACGTCTTTCGCATCATGAGTTTGTAAAGTTGGGTGGTTCCCCTCGTTAACTTATTGGTATGATAAGTCCAACGTAAATCCCGAAAGGAAGGGGCCGTTATGGGAGTGAAGGCAACTGAGGTGCTCGAAGTATCCTACGACGATCTGCCGGTTTACCTCCATGCGAATCATTCGGTTTACATGGACGTCGCCGGCGAAACGTACTACCTGACGGATGTGAACGATCGATACTGGCGTGTGCAGGACACCACGCAGCTCAACGACAAGGGGCACTACGTTGATTGCAGCGAGCTCGTCCCGACGATCAGCGAGTTTCTCGAGCTCCCGTTCGCGGACGGCAAGTCCGTGAAGGATCTTTTCGATACGGCGATTTTCTACGCCTCGGTCAAGCCCGAGTAAATCGACACAATATAATATTGCGGTAAGGCGGTCCTGCGGGGCCGCCTTTTTATTGGCCAAGACCCGCCCCGTTCCATTGGGGGGGGAGGGACGGTGGAGTTCTTGCAGGTGGTTGCGATTTACCGGCTCGCGTCTCCGTCCGTCCTGCTCGGCTTCTTAGTCCGCGGCCGGTGTGCCGGTTGTGCTATCATGCCGACTTGTACAAGACAGGAGGTCGCGTCATACTTGGCGGCTTTTCGCCCCTGGTGTGCGATTTCGCCGACGACGACGGCGCGGCCATGCAACGAAAGAGGAAGATCATGGCAGAAGAATGCAGCCACGAGTGCTCGAGCTGCGGTGTCTCCGGGTGCGGTGACCGCACGTCCGAGGGCCCCTCGACGCTCGTTCCCAACAAGCGCACCAACGTTAAGCGCGTCATCGGCGTCGTTTCCGGCAAGGGCGGCGTGGGCAAGTCCCTTGTCACCAGCTTGCTCGCATCCGAGCTGTGCAAGCGCGGCAACAAGGTCGCAGTGCTCGACGCTGACGTCACCGGCCCCTCCATTCCGAAATCCTTCGGCATCAAGGGTCATCTGACGGCAGACCAAGACGGCATCAACCCGGTTCTCACCGAGAGCGGCATCGCCATCATGTCGGTCAACCTCATGCTCCCCGAAGAGGACATGCCCGTCGCATGGCGCGGTCCTGTCATCTCCGGCATCCTGAGCCAGTTCTGGCAGGAGACCAACTGGGGCGATATCGACTACATGCTCATCGACATGCCTCCGGGAACCTCCGACGTGTTCCTGACGGTGTTCCAGTCGCTGCCCGTCGACGGCATCGTGACGGTTTCGGCTCCTCAGGAGCTTGTGGCCATGATCGTCGGCAAGGCGGTCAACCTCGCCCACAACCTCGACGTGCCCGTTATCGGCCTGGTTGAGAACATGGCGTACTTCAAGTGCGACGATTGCGGCAAGAAGCACAACATCTTCGGTGAGCCTCAGGGCGCTGCGGTTGCGGAGAAGTACGATATCCCCTCGCTTGCCACGCTTCCCATCGACCCCGTCTTCGCACGCCTGGTCGATCAGGGCAAGGTTGAGGAATACGACGTCGAGGGAGCGCTCGACGACATCCTCGACCAGATCGAGAAGGAGGATGCGGCGGAGTAGCTTATTGGCGGCTGCGGCGCCGATGTGTTCTGAGGCGCCGACGTGCCTGGCTTTGGTGCTCCGACGTTCTGAGGCGCCGACGTGCCGGGCTGGTTTTTCGAAAAAGGAAAAACTTTTTCGAAAAAACCGTTGACGCAAATGGCCGTTATGCTAATATATTCCTCGCACTTTTACGGGGCATTAGCTCAGCTGGGAGAGCGCATGGCTGGCAGCCATGAGGTCAGGGGTTCGATCCCCCTATGCTCCACCAAATTCTCAAAGGCGGATCCATTCGGATCCGCCTTTTTTCTCGATTTCGTTAGATTTGGCAAGACCGGATCCGTTCTCATCCGGTGCGGTTTATCGCCTCGTTTTTCATCCCAACGTTAAACCTTCTTGAAGTGATAAACGCCGCGAAAAAGTGGATCCGATGTCGCTGGTGAACGAACTTTGGAGTATATTGCCTCCTGCCTTCGCATTCGCTTGATGGAGAAATCGCGATTTGTCGACCTGGGCGACGAAGTCGGCGAACTCTTGCTGTTCCTGAACTGAAGCCTTTCGTATCCTTATAGAGCACAGCTGATTAAAGTCTAAAGCGCAGGTGCTCACGCTTCTGACCCCTGCGAGTAGTTCTTGCTCGTGTGAGCGTATCGCCCACAGCAAATAGCTCGGTAAGTAGCTGGGCGACGGAATGAAGGCCTTTATATCTTGGTTGATTGCGAGTTCGCGCGTATTGATGGAGGAGTGCATCTTGCGATGAAGCATTGCGCTTCTGGTAACCACAAGTACGGAATTCTTGGGGACGATCTTTACGCCAGTCTCTTCGACGGCCTTTGCTGTCAAAGCCAGAGAGCCGCTGGAAACGCTATCTTGCTTTATGTCTCCGGACTTTACGAACGGTATGTCGCCGCCATAATATTCGGGGCGTTTCATGGACGGCGTTTTGCCGCCACATATTTTTGAGCAGCATTCCCTGAGCGGGATAAACCCGTTAGGCTCATTGCTTTCGAACATCTCGACAAACCGGGATTTGACGAGGGAGTCAAGATATGTAAACAACGCCTTCGCTTGCTCAATTTGGCTTTCAATGCGCTCAATCGCCTGAACTTGCTTAACGACCTCTTCAGGCGAGGGAAGCCTGAGTTCAATTCCTTGGATCTTACTCAGTTTGATTGATGGGAACGACGGATTTTCAATCAACCTGTTCGGGCGGTTAAAACGGAAGTAATGCTTCAGGTAGGAAGCATAGTTTCCATTTGGGATTACGCATGCGAGGTGTGATACCACATAGCAGGGCTCAGGAAGAACATATACGTTTCCCGTCATGCACGACATTCCGCTTTTTGCGAAGACAACCGTCCCCGCAGGGAACAGGGTTAGGCGCAATTTCTTGGCGGTGCCACAGTCAATTTTCTCGAGGTCAGCGAGACTTCCCCCAGCAAGCAGATTCGTTAAGCTACCAGCGCGAACAAACGGTATGCCGTCTTCCGTAAACGCATCCTTTTTAGGCGCTACGTTGCCAGCTTTGATTTTTGCGATTTCGCTCAGTTTGACCGTTTCACGTCCCCCGACAAATTGGGGTTTGTTAGTCATTCTGACCACCGCCAAGCATACGACGCAGTTCCGCGAGGCTTTCCGCCATTTGCTTGTTCAGGTCGTCGAGGTCGGCAAGGATCTCCTCGGTTGGTGGGTACTCCACACGTTCGTAGACGGTTTCGGTGTACTTGTTAAAGCTGAAGTCGTAGCCGTTTTCTGCGATCTCGCTCTTGGGCACAAGGAAGCTCTTCTCGGTGCGCGCGCGGTCGCGTTCGCCATCGAGATTCGCCCAACGTGCGAGGATGTCGGGAACGTCGTTGTGCTTTTCGTCGGCGTCGCGTTTGTCGTCGAGCGTGAAGCCGTCGCCTTCCATGTTGTAGAGCCATACGTTGTCGGTGCCGCCGGCGTCGGTTTTCGTGAACACCAAAATGGCGGTGCTCACCCCGGAGTAGGGCTTGAACACGCCGCTCGGCATGTAGATTATCGCCTCGAGCTTTTGGCTCTCCACCAGCTCGCGGCGAAGCTGCTCGTAGGCTTTCGAGTTGCTGCGGAACAGCACGCCGTTCGGCACGATGCAGGCGCAACGGCCGCCCATTTTGAGCATGCGCAGGAACAGCGCCACGAACAAAAGCTCGGTCTGCTTGGAATCGACGATGCCGCGCAGGCTCTTGTCGATGTCCTCGACGTCCACTGTGCCTTTAAACGGGGGGTTTGCCAAGATGACGTCGTACTTGCCCGAGACGGTGTTGTTTTTGGAGATGCTGTCTAGGTAGCGAACGTCGGGTGCGTCCACGCCGTGCAGCATCAGGTTCATGGTTGAGATGCGCAGCATGGTCTGGTCGATCTCGAATCCTGAAAACTGCGGATCGGTGCCGTTCGCGCCTGCGTAGACGTCCCAGTCGTCGCTGGTCATCTGGGCTTCGTGGACGCCGCGAATGTGCTCGGCCGCCGAAATGAGGAAGCCTGCGGTGCCGCAGGCGGGATCGCAGATGAGCTCGCCCGGCTTCGGATCGACCATGGCGACCATCATGTTGCGGATGTGCTGTGGCGTGCGAAACTGGCCGTTGGTGCCTGCGGTCGACAGCTTCGATAGCATGTACTCGTAAAGATCGCCCAGCTCGCCGATATGGTCGTCGAATTCGGAGAGCAAGCCCTCCACGCCGTCGACGGCTTTCTCAAGGAGCGACGGCTTGCCGGCGGGGAAGCCGAACGTCGCGCTCTCCATGGCTTTCGCGAAGGCGGATTCGTTGCCGAGTTGCTTGATGAACGGGAAGACGAACTCGCTGACAACGCGGTACATCTCTTGGGCGGGCAGATCTTTGAATCGGCTCCAACGTAGCTGGTCGCCCGAAACCTCGGCGCCGTAGGAGTTGCGGTACGTCTTCGGGAAAATGTGCTCGAGCTCGGTTCCGAGCATCTGCTCCATCTTCTCGTTTTCGAGTTCCTTCTCGTCGAGCGAGCGCATGAACATAAGGTAGGTGAGCTGGCTTATGACCTCGATGGGGTTGGTGATGCCGCCTTCCCACATCTTCTGCCAGATGGCGTCCACCTTGCTCTTTGTCGCTCCTGTGATCATAGCCACCAGGCCTTTCTTCGAAAGCTTTTCAATCGTTTTGATGCGGACGAGGGGGTCGGATCCCGTTTAGCGAGAGCGTTTTCGTCGCAATGCGGCAATTATATTTCAATGTATGGTGAAAGATCGCATAGGACGTTGTGCGGCGCATGCGGTCTGGGGGTTTCCGCCGTCTTGCTGCGCAGTCGCCCCGCCGGCGTCCTACAGCTCGATGGGCACCCAGCTGCCGTCGATGTCGCACACCCATGCTTCGGCATCGGTGAAAGAGAAGAACGTGAGCGTCGGATCGTCGGGCCCGTCGTAGCATTCGCCGAGTCCGACGAGATGCTCGTAACCTGCTCGGCGGATGTCGTCGCCGACCCGATCGTCCAGGTCGGCGCGCCCGCGCAGGATGATCCAGCCCGAGCCCGGTTTCCATGCCGTCAGCTCGAACTTGGGGTTTCGCTCGAGCTCCCGGTAAACGTCTTTGGTGGTCGCGGTGCAGAACCAGATGCGCTCATCTTGCGCAGCGGCGAAGCTGAAGGGCCGCACATGGGGCTGGTCGTCCTCGACGGTGGCGAGGTACCACGCCGGGATGGAGGTGAGGTAGTCGAGGATCTTCTCGATGGCCTGTTGTTTCATGGATGTTTCCTTTCTTCGTTGGTCGCTTTAAACGCAGCGGCGGACGTTTTATCGAATGCGGCGGCGGTGCTTTCATGCTGCTGCCGCGAGTTCCTTCGGCCGGAGGTAAGGGGCGGGGCGGCCTCGGGGCCGCCGGGTCATGTTCGGCTTAACCGAGCGCGATGTTGAGCGTGAACGTGCAGGCGATGACGCATGCCAGCAAGGCGGCTGCCGCGGCATCGCGCCTTCCGAACGCGAGCGGCTCGAGCCTCGTGCGTCCCGCACCGCCGTGGTAGCAGCGTGCGTCCATGGCCAGGGCGAGGGTCTCTGCATGACGAAACGCGCTGGTGAAAAGGGGGACGAGCAGCGCGCCGATGGCTCCGATGCCGCCCGAGAGCGCGCCCGACCCAAACGACGCCCCGCGTGAGATTTGCGCGCGATGGATGATGCGCGCCTCGCTTGCGAACTGCGGGAGGAAGCGCAGGGCGATGCCCATCATCATGCCGAGCTCGTGGGCGGGCAGGCCGATCTTGGTGAGGGGGGACAGCAGCCGTTCGAACGCCTCGGTTATGTCGAGGATCGCCGTGGTGAGCGTGAGCAGCGTCGCTCCGGTCAGAAGCACGGTGAGCCTGCAAGCGGCGAGCAGCGCCGCGTCCACGCCGCGCTCGCTGATGGTGATGAACCCCCACGACACGTAAACCTCCCCGCCTTGGGTGAAGAACACGTTCAAGATGACGGCGATGGCGGCGATGATCAGCAAGGGCGCCGTCGCCTTCGCGATGGTCTTCGGGGAGATGCGTGACGCGGCGCAGGCGACGAGAACCAAAAGCGCGCTGAGGGCGATTCCCGCGTAGGTTTGGGAGCCGAACACCGCGACCACCAGCCCGATGACGGCGAGCAGCTTGGTGCGGGGATCGAGCTTGTGCATGAAGCTTCGGCCCGGTTGAAAGCGGCCGAACACCGCAGATTCGAGGTCGGCCACGATCAACGCACCTCCTCGTGCGCCATCGTCACGCGGTAGCAGCGTGCGATGTCCTGAGCGAGCGTGTCCACCGTGTAAAGGCCGCGGGGCAGGATCGCGCCGCGGGCGCGCAGGCGCGATGCGAGCTTTTGGGCCGGCGGCACGTCGAGGCCGATGTCGCGCAGCTCGTCCTCGTGGGAGAACACCTCGGCGGGCGAGCCTTGCATGAAGACGGAACCCTTGGACATCACGACGATGCGGTCGCATCGTTTCGCCAGGTCGCTCATCGAGTGGGAGACCATCACGACCGTGAGACCCTCGTCGTGAAGCGACGATATGAGATCGAGCAGCTCTTCGCGTCCTTGCGGATCGAGCCCCGCCGCAGGCTCGTCCATGACGATGACCTCGGGATTCATGGCGAGCACGCCCGCGAAGGCGACGCGGCGCTGCTGTCCGCCCGAAAGCTCGAAGGGGCTTGCGTCTCGAACGCTTGCGGGGTCGAGTCCCGCGCAGGCGAGCGCTCGGTCGACGCGCGCGTCGATCTCGTCGGCGCCGACTCCGAGGTTTCGCGGCCCGAAGGCGACGTCTTCGGCGACGGTGGCGGCGAACAGCTGGTGCTCGGGGTACTGGAACACCACGCCGATGCGCCCGCGCACCTTGGCCTGCGCCTTCCTGTCGGCAAGGTTGACGCCGCAGGCGACGATGCGGCCGGCGGTGGGATGCAGGATGCCGTTCATGTGCTGGACGAGCGTGCTCTTCCCGCTGCCGGTGTGTCCCGCGATGCCGAGGAACTCCCCGTCATGCACGGTGAGGTTCACGTCGTCGAGGACGAGCCTTCCGCCTGCGCCCTCGTAGGAGAAGCTTACGCCCTCGAAAGCAATCGACATAGTTCCTCCTCAAGCTCATCTGCGGAAACGGTTGCGGAGACGGGGACGCCGAGCTGTCGGAGCCTGCAAGCCAGCTCGCTTGCGAACGGCATCTCGAGGCTGAGCTTCATGAGCTCGTCGGCCCGGGTGAGGATATCCTCCGGCGTCCCGTCGAGGGCGATCTCGCCCCGGTCGATGACGACGACCCGGTCGGCGCGCGCCGCCTCGTCCATGAAGTGCGTGATCATGACCACGGTCATCCCGCGCACGTGAAGCTTCTCGCATATGCTCATCACGGCTTCTCTGCCGGCGGGGTCGAGCATCGCGGTCGCCTCGTCCAGGATGAGGATATCCGGATCCATGGCCAGCACGCCCGCGATGGCGACGCGCTGCTTCTGACCCCCCGACAACGTTGCGGTCTCGCGCTTCTCGCAGCCGGCCAGCCCCACGGCGGCCAGCGACCTCGTCACCACCTTGCGCAGATTCTCCTGCTCCACGCCGAGGTTCTCGGGGCCGAACGCGACGTCGTTCTCGATGACGCTCGATACGATCTGATCGTCGGGGTTCTGGAACACCAGCCCGGCGCTGCTGCGCACGAGGTAGGTGACGGCGGGGTCGGAGGTGTCCTCGCCCATCACGCGAACGCGTCCCTCATCGGGGGTGAGCAGGGCGTCTGCCAGCTTGGCGATGGTCGATTTTCCCGAGCCGTTGCCGCCGAGGATGCAGACGAACTCTCCTCGTCTGATGCGCAGGTTTACCCCGTCGATGACGAAGGTCTCGCCGTCGTAGGTGAACCTGACGTTTTCGAATTCGATCATGGAATGCTCCGTTAAGGTCGGCCTCTGCGCGCGAAGGATGCGCTAGCGCCCGCGAACCTGCTTCTTCTTGGGGGTGATCAGGTTGGAGATGCTCTTGTAGACGATGAGCGTGAGGGCGCTGTTGATGAGCGCCTTCACGATGTTGAAGGGCACGAGGATGGGCACGATCATGCCGACGACCGCCTCGACGGGCGTGCTCAGGTAGATGGGCGTGATCGCGATGTTGCCCGCGATCGCCATCGCGATGGAGCACACGATGCCGGCGGCAAGGCCGAGGACGGCGCCTTTCATCGTGTGCATCTTGCGGTAGACGAGCGCTGCGGGCAGCACGTAGCCTGCGACGACGAGGATGTTCATGAGCGCACCCCAGTAGTCGGCCATGATGATGCCGTGGATGATGGCTCCCAGGATGCCGCAGGCCAGGCCCGCTGCCGGCCCGTAGGCGAATCCGCACACCATGGCGGGCATGATGGAGGCGTCGAACTTGAGGAAGGGCGCGGCGGGCAGAAGCGGGAACTCGATGAACGATAGCAGCACGCCGATGGCGCAGAGAAGCGACATCGCGGTGAGCTGGCGGGTGTCCCAACGGTTGGTGTTTTGGATGCTACGTGCTTGCGCGGACATGGCAAACCCCTTTCTTCGGCCTTGTTCATCGGGGTTTGCCTCCGGCCGGAAAAGAAAACAAGCCCGCATGAATTCCTTCACTGCAGGCTCGTGTAGGTTCGACGTCACGGCACCGCGCAACGCGATGCTGCAAAGCACGAATCTCTGCCTCTTCCATCCGGACTGTGACCGTTGGTTTCGGATTCTCACCGAATCGGCCCCGCCTGCCCGCTTGCGTTCGCGCGCGGACCTGCAGGGCTCGCGGACTTGCGCCGTCGCGTTTGGCGAACGCGCTTACCGCCAGTGGGGATTTCCACCCCGCCCTGAAACAGAATTCACGGCTCGCATTGTAGGCGTAACGCATGCATCGCGCAAGGAGGGGACATCGCAAGAACATGGTGAACTTGCCTTTCGGCCGTCGTCTCCCAGGTGCGGCGTCTCTTCCCGACGTGGTTTTCGCCTGTGGGCGCGTGCGCGCGTGCCCACAGGCACGCGACGACGGCGCGGCGTTTCTCGATGATTTCGCCTCGATCACACATGCGTGCCCGAAGGTGCTCCTGCGTGTCGTATTGATGTGCCGATTCGGTGTTTCACCTAAGCGCATCGGGCGCAATGGTAAACTATCGACTGTTTATCAATTTGGCACAGGGCTAGCGCAATTCCGCTCTCGCGGGATCGCGTGAGGCCCGTTTACGACGAAAAGGTGTGTATCGTGCACGAAGACGTCTCTCGAATTTTGTTCTCTGAGCAGGACCTCTCCAACCGTGTTGCCGAGATGGGCGCCGCCATCACGCGCGATTACGCCGATGCGACGCGCGAGGAAGGTCTGATTCTCATCTCCGTGCTGCGCGGTGCGGCCATCTTCATGGCCGATCTCGCCCGCGAGATCAAGCTTCCTCTTGAGATGGACTACATGGCCATCTCCTCGTACGGCAGCGGCGTGAAGAGCTCCGGCGTGGTGAACATCTTGAAGGACCTCTCCTCCTCGATCGAGGGACGCCATGTCCTCATTGCCGAGGACATCCTCGACTCGGGGCTCACGCTCACGTATCTGATGAAGAACCTGCAATCGCGCAATCCCGCCTCGTTGGAGGTGGCGACGCTTCTTCGCAAGAAAACGCCTGACCAAGCCGACGTCAAGTGCCGCTACGTCGGTTTCGAATGCCCCGATGAGTTCATCGTGGGCTATGGGCTCGACTACGCCGAGCGGTACCGCAACCTTCCCTACATCGGCGTGCTCAAGCCCGAGCTGTATCAGTAAAGGTAAGAATTCATGGCAGATAAAGACAAGAAACCCCAATCGCCTCAGTCCAACTCGCGCACGACGATCATAGCCGTGGTGCTGGCCTGCCTCGTGATGTTTTTCGTGGGCAGCCAGTTTCTTAACATGGGCTCGGCCGATGGTAAGCCCACCGACAGCCTGCTCACGTCCGAGTTCACGCAGGCGGTCGAGCAGGAGCGCGTGACCAAGGTGGTTTACGCGGCGGGCGACTATTCCGTGTCGGGCACGTACTATCCGGCGGCCACCGCGGGCTCCGATGCGGCCGACGCCTTCAACAGCGCGTTCGACGCGATGAACGCCCGCATGGCGACGCTCAAGGACGCGAGCACCGGCGACAAGCTCACCGGCGTCTCCACGTCCGATCTCGAGCCTGCCACGCTCGGCTCCGAGCATAACTTCACCTCGACCTACGTGGGCTCCGATGCGCTCGGCGAGCTGATGGCCGCGCATCCGAGCATCCAGTACCAGGTGAAGCTGCCCAGCCCGTTCATGAGCATCCTCACGTCGCTGCTTCCCATCCTGATCATCGGCGCTTTGCTGTTCTTCTTTTTCTCGCAGATGCAAAAGGCCAACAACCAGCAGATGGGATTTGGCAAGAACAAGGCCAAGGTGGCGCTCGAGGAGCGCCCGGACGTGACGTTCGCCGACGTCGCCGGCGTCGACGAGGCCGTCGAGGAGATGCAGGAGATCAAGGACTTCCTCGCGAACCCCGCCAAGTACCAGGCGATGGGCGCGAAGATCCCGCGTGGCTGCCTTCTGGTGGGCCCTCCGGGCACGGGTAAGACGCTTTTGGCGAAGGCGGTCGCGGGCGAGGCCGGCGTTCCGTTCTTCAGCATTTCCGGTTCCGACTTCGTTGAGATGTTCGTCGGCGTGGGCGCCTCGCGCGTACGCGATCTGTTCAAGGACGCGAAGGAAGCGGCTCCCTCGATCATCTTCATCGACGAGATCGACGCGGTCGGCCGTCAGCGTGGCGCGGGTCTCGGCGGCGGTCATGACGAACGCGAGCAGACGCTCAACCAGCTGCTCAGCGAGATGGACGGCTTCGACGGCTCGTCCGGCGTCGTCATTCTGGCGGCAACCAACCGTCCCGAAACGCTGGACAAGGCGCTGCTGCGCCCCGGCCGTTTCGACCGCCGTGTGCCCGTCGAACTGCCGGACCTGCAGGGCCGCGAGGCCATTCTGCGTGTCCATGCCAAGGACGTGATGATGGCCGACGACATTGATTATAAGGCCGTGGCGCGGGCCACCTCCGGCGCGTCCGGCGCAGAGCTTGCCAACCTCATCAACGAAGCCGCGCTGC